>ERZ807291.432-NODE-432-length-71483-cov-18.037212_pt1 | contig 71483 bp, 65 predicted proteins | sample MGYA00521257_ERZ807291 | MGnify/ENA primary metagenome ERZ807291 (study PRJEB31413, sample SAMN03169783) | marine metagenome | biome: Marine; feature: Water; material: Subsurface seawater | place: North Sea | collected 2011-04-28 | depth 1 m m ... | reverse complement strand
GCTGCGAAGAAGCCCGCTGCGAAGAAGCCCGCTGCGAAGAAGCCCGCTGCGAAGAAGGCACCAGCAAAAAGTAAAAAAGCTGATGATGCTGAGACCACTGAGTCTTAAGGCTAAATCTTCATGAGAATCGAAAAAAGGGAAGCCATCTGGTTTCCCTTTTTCTTTGCTCGTATCTTTGCACACGATGGTGTCACAAATCCTCATGGATGAAGCTCAATTTGAGCGGGTCATTGACCGTCTAACGCATCAGCTGTTGGAGCATCATGATTTTTCAAATACAGATCTCGTTGGCTTGCAGCCAAGAGGTTATTGGTTTGCTCAAATTATACAACAGCGGCTGCAGGCCATCTTAGGTAAACCCATTTTTTGCGGTGGGTTGGATGTCACCTTTCATCGAGATGATTTTCGCCGGAGAGAAAACCCCATATCACCGTCATTAACTGAAATGCCCTTCCTGATCGAAGGAAGACATGTCATTATGATCGATGACGTCCTGTTTACAGGAAGAACTATTCGTGCAGGACTGGATGCGTTGCTCGCTCACGGCAGGCCATCATCGGTGCAATTACTCGTGCTTGTTGACAGGAGGTTCCAGCGCGAATTACCGATTGAACCTCAGTTCATCGGCAAGTCCATCGATAGCATCGACTATCAGTACGTCAAGGTCATCTGTGACGAAACCAGCGAATCATGTCGCGTCATGCTCTTTAATGAAAAGCCCGCATGAATAAGCTATCCGTACGTCATTTGATAGGAATACGCGGTCTTTGCGAGAACGACATTGAATTGATCTTTCAAGCAGCAAAGGAATTCAAGGAGGTCATCAATCGTCCCATTAAAAAGGTTCCCTCACTGCGTGACTTGACGATAGCCAATCTCTTTTTTGAGAATTCAACTCGGACAAGACTCTCCTTTGAACTTGCGCAAAAGCGTCTCAGTGCTGATGTTGTGAGTTTTTCAGCTGGAAGCAGTTCGGTGAAAAAAGGCGAGACACTTGTGGATACGGTCAACAATATCCTCGCCATGAAGGTGGACCTTGTGGTCATGCGCCACCCTCATCCTGGGGCACCTCAGTTTTTGGCAAACAAGGTCGACACCATTATTGTCAATGCAGGTGACGGGACCCATGAACACCCTACACAAGCTTTGTTAGATGCCTTTAGCTTACAAGAAAAATTAGGCACACTCGTAAACAAGAACATTGCGATCATAGGAGATATCAGGCATTCACGCGTAGCGATAAGCAATATACTGTGCCTCAAATTATTGGGAGCTAACGTTCGAGTTTGCGGTCCCAAAACATTGATTCCTAAACACATCCAATCAATGGGGGTGACGGTCAGCCACAACCTAGATGAAACGCTAGCCTGGTGCGATGTGGCCAACATGCTTCGCATTCAACAGGAAAGGCAAGAGTCACAAGGTGTGTCCTATTTTCCATCCTTACGGGAATACGCATCATCGTTTGGATTGAATAAAGCACGTTTGGACAAATTGGACAATGAAATTGTTATCATGCACCCAGGACCGATTAATCGAGGAGTAGAAATAACGAGCGATGTCGCCGACAGCCAGCACGCTATAATTCTAGATCAAGTTGAAAACGGTGTAGCGGTGCGAATGGCTGTTTTGTATTTGCTAGCTTCTATGCAATGAAACACTTACACTTTCTTCTATATTTACGGCATACTATCGATTCATGAAGTTTTCTACAGAAATCCGCGATCACATCGCCATAGTGACGTCCCACGTTGAGAAGCTCGACGCACTCCACGCACCCGAATTGAAGGGGGAATTTGTCCAATTAGCAAAAGAAGGCGTGCTGTATATCATACTGGATATGAGTAAGTCTCGGTATTGCGACAGCTCTGGCTTAAGTGCTGTTTTAATTGGGAACCGCCTATGCCGTGATTCAGAAGGAAGTTTTGTTCTTGCCGGGCTGCAGCCATCAGTTGAAAAACTGGTGCAAATCAGCCAACTCGATAAAGTCTTAAATATAGTTCCAACTGCTTCTGAAGCCTATGATTACATGGTCATGATGATTACAGAGGCCGAAATCGGCTCCGACAAAAAAGGAACCGAATAACCAATAAACCTGATCAAATGCGTTATCTCACTACCTTACTTTTAAGTCTTTTCTCATTCACCTTGTTTGCGCAGTGCGACGCAGATTTCGATTTTGGTGAAGCCGAATGGGGTGCATCTCCTGATGCCAACGCTGGAGAGCAATTTGACACGGCGTACGTAGACGTGCCTTACGCGGATGTGTTCCACGTACTCGTTCCAACAGATGCTTCTGCAATTGACCCCATGTTTACCTTACCGCTTGATTCAGTTCTTCTCGTAGGCGTGACCTTGATTGACACGGTCACCTTGGAGACATTTGCGTTGACTGATGTAGGACTTGATATTATTTGCAACAATTTAGAGAGCTCTCCAAATCCATGTACTCTTATTGCCGGTGATCAATACTGCGCGTCCTTAGAGGGTACGCCAACCAATGGAGGAGTCTATCAAATGACCTTAGAAGTGGAAGCCTGGGTAACTGTTTTTGGTGTAGGAGTAGCCCAACCGTATCTCTTCGCAGGTTACATTTTGGATATTGTCGGCGAGTCCAGTGGAAATAGCACGCTGGAGGAAGAAGCTGAACTTTGGTCGGTATTTCCCAATCCTGCGGACGAATCCGTTATGATTCAAGGACTCACTTCCAACGCTCGAATCCAAGCCTTCGACATCGCAGGAAAAGAATTGACCTTGCCAATTAACAACTTCTCTTCATCGAACGTATCCATCAATACGCGTGGATGGAGCAACGGTCTATACTTCCTTGTTGTCTCAACTGATTCTGGCGTAAACACCCGGCGCATCCTTATTCGGCACTAAGTGCGGAAGCTTAGCTAGGTTGCGTTTTGAAATCGTCATTTTAGGGTGTGGTGCAGCCACTCCAACGTTGCGACACAACCCAACATCGCAAGCAGTTAATTGGGATGGACGTTGGTTCTTAGTCGATGCGGGAGAAGGAGTGCAGTTGGGAATCCGGCGACATCGAATTCCTCTTCAAAAAATTGAAGGCATTTGTATATCGCATCTGCACGGTGATCACGTTTTAGGTTTACCGGGTCTCTTGGGGAGCATGAACCTCTTTGGAAGAACTGCATCTTTGAATATTTATGGTCCAATTGGACTCGAGCAATTTGTAAAACAAGCGCTGAAGTCAACTGAAACCTACGTGAGATTTCAACTGATCTTTCACGCCAATTCGAAGGATGCCTGCGAATCCATTATGCAATGGAGAGATTGCACTCTGCAAAGCGTACCCGTAAAACACCGCATTCCTGCCTATGGGTATATATTCGATTACGTCCCGACCATCCGCAACATAAAAAAGGAGGCCATTAGAACCTACATGCTGCAGCGTTCAGAGATTTTGACACTTAAGGCGGGAAAGGATGTTCTCCGGAAAGACGGGAAAACCATACGCGTTGACGATGCGTGCATGCCTTCGAAATCTTCCTTGAGATACGCATACAGTGGCGATACGACCCCCTGTGATTCATTTATACAGGCTGCGCGAAACGCAGACGTTCTTTATCATGAAGCGACTTTCATGACCGCGCTTGAAAAAACTGCTCGAAAGACAGGGCACAGCACAGCGTTCCAAGCTGGTCATGTGGCAAAAGAAGCGAAAGCAACCCATTTAGTTATTGGACATCTTTCGAGCCGATACCGGGATGAAGAAGCCGTATTAGAAGAGGCCAAAACTGCCTTTGTCAACTCTTCACTTGCACAGGAGGGTATGCGGATTCGACTCAATCCACAAACAAAGCGTACAGAAACTTATTTGGAATGATTCTTAATAGTTAAGTTTGCTGAGGAATGCATAAACGAGTCGTCATAGCTGATAGTAGTCCCGTATTCAGATTCGGACTGAGTCAAATTTTGGCGAAGCACGAAGGCTATGAGATCGCCTCGGAGTTTGAAAGCGGACAAGAATTGGAACTTTGGCTTGGGCTGAATGATGTAGACTTAATCATCATCGACTGCCTGGCACCTCATTTCAGCGTTGATACTGTCCTCGCATGCCAAAGGCTGAAGCCTGGAACTAAAATGCTCGCAATCACTTCGTCACATAGCGGACAGAGCATTGTTCATGCGCTTCGTGCTGGCATTACCAGCTACGTGAAGAAAGATTGCAGCATGGAAGAAGTCATTGAGGCCATAGAAGAAACCAGCAATGGAGGAACTTTTTTTTGCGGTCAGATTCTGGCCGCTATCAAGGCAGACAGCATAGAAGTTAACGACCTTGAACTAGCTAATGCAAGTTGTGATCCCATTCTCCTTACAGACAGAGAAATCGAGGTGTTGACGCTCATTTCGGAAGGGTTAACCAATGTTCAGATAGCGGAGAAGCTTTTTCTTTCGAGCCATACCGTCAACACGCATCGCAAGAACATCATGCAAAAGCTCCGTGTCAACAACACGGCTTCCATGGTCATGTATGCAGTGAAATCAGGATTCGTAAGTCCCAATCGGTTCTTATTTCACCAATAGCTTTCCAATCGTTAAATGAGGCGAAAAGGTCATGCTCATTTGGACAATGGCCTAAGAAATCCGAACTTCGCAAGACGCTAAATGATAGTTTATTGAATATCAATATGATAGAGACTTCTTCCTTTTTTGACATCCAGAAAACTGAAACTTCACGAATTAGTCAAGTTGATTTCACCAAGCTGGACTTTGGTCGTGTTTTTTCGGACCACATGTTTCTCATGGAGTTCGAGGACGGTGCCTGGCAAAGGGGTAAGATTGAACCATATGGTCCTTTCACAATGAGTCCCGCATCCATGGTTTTCCATTACGGACAAGCCATTTTTGAAGGAATGAAGGCGTACAAGACAGGCAACGGGGAAGTTTCTCTTTTTCGTCCGGGAATGAACATCGCCCGATTCAACAAATCCGCGCACAGAATGTGCATGCCCGAGGTTCCTGAAGATCTATTTATGGAAGCCTTAGCAAAGCTTGTTGACTTGGACAAGGACTGGGTGCCTTCAGATGCTGAATCGTCCCTTTACATTAGACCTTTCATGATAGCAACAGACTCCTATGTCGGTGTCAGGGCAAGTGAAAAATATGCATTCAGTATTTTCATGTGTCCGGTAGGAGCATACTATAAAGGGAATGTTCGGGTCAAAGTCGAACGCAAATACACCCGAGCAACTCCTGGTGGTACCGGTTATGCCAAAGCGGCTGGCAACTATGCTGGCTCACTCTATCCATCCAAACTCGCACGAGAAGAAGGATACGACCAATTGCTTTGGACCGATGCTATTCACCATGAATACATCGAAGAAAGTGGAACCATGAATGCCATGTTCGTCATCGATGGCGTCCTTGTTTCACCCGCAACGAGCGACACCATTCTCGAAGGCGTAACACGGGACTCTGTCATCCAACTTGCACAAGATCTCCAAATACCTGTAGAGATCCGGCGACTTAGTATCACCGAACTCCGCTCAGGGCTCGAATCAGGCAAGGTAAAAGAGGCTTTTGGAGTAGGAACCGCCGCTACGATTACACCCATCTCTGAAATAGGGATAGATGGCATCAATTATCCAGTTGCCCATGCGGATTCAGCTAATTCCATAGCCAATACGTTGCTCCAAGAATTGGACGGAATCCGTCGTGGAAAAAGAGAAGACCACCACGGATGGAACATTCCGATTTGACAAGTCAATTAAGAAATGTATGGATTGCTATCCTGCTCTTAATTGCAGGTGTTCACGGCCATGCTCAAAATCAGTACTTGTCCTTTGGAACAGGGGGAACACCCATGGCGTTGGGAGGGGATTATCGAGCTCTAGGTTGGAATCCAGCTCAAATTTCCTTTTCGCCGCTGAATCACGCAGATTGGAAGTCAGCCGCGGGTGGGTTTGAATTTGGCGCAAGGCTGAGCTCGACAGCGCTTTCTCGCGGGGATATTTGGAATAGCTTACTCAATCGAGGCAATGGCTCCATCGATGACTGGTCCGGTGACGATTGGAATCAATATGTTGATTTGTTAACGAACGAATCCATCACGCTCAATGCTGATGTGCTAACAGCTGCTTCATCCAAAAAATGGAGGAATTGGGCTGTCGCATATTCCAATACCCAACATTTTCAAGCCGAAGCCTACTTCGATGCGACCCCCATTCAGCTCTTAGTTCAGGGAGGAGGGGGAGAATGGGCGGCACTGTTTGATTCACTTTTAACTGATGGCGGAGCAGCGGTCGAAAACACAGGGGATTTTTCCGCTGAAGAGTTGCTCTCATTCCAGGGAGGAATCAACATCAACGGGGACGGCCTTATCGCTGAACTACTCCAGGAATCCAGACTCGGATTCTCATATCAACGTTGCCATACGATCGGTATATCCAAGGCTTGGAAGCTTGGAGACTTCATTTTGCATACGGGAGTATCCGGTCAGCTCATCCTAGGAAATGGTTACTTCAGCGTAAAAACAACAGATGGAAACCTCGATGCCTTTGGAGCCTTTTCGAATGGGTTCAATTATGATGCATTGGCAACACTCCAAAACGGGGTGCCAAACTCTTTTGAAGAAGCACGCAAGTGGGGGCCCGTTGGACAAGGGTGGGGACTTGACTTTGGAGGTGTCTTAGAATTAAAAGATCAATTTTGGATTTCCACGGCCATAAGTGATTTGGGGCGCGTGGAATGGAGAGGTGAACGGTATTCCGTTAATACCGCTCTTACGACCTGGGCTACTCCAGTGGAGGACCCTACTAACGTAGGTGATCTAATGCTCGGTGCTCTGAGTCCAAATACGTGGTTCAATGAAGCAGCGTTGGAAACGCGTGTCATACCCAATGGCATTAAATTTCAACTAGGAGGGGGAATGCACTTCGGTAAATTTCTCATGCTTGCAGGAGAAATGGCATTTGACAATCCCGACCTGATCGGGAACGCAGGGACGCGCCTTGGAGCCACAGCCGTTATTTCGCCCGTTCGCTTTATCAGGATTGATCTGGGTTTGAGTAAATGGGGCAATGAAACATATCGCATTCCTGCTGGTTTTACCATAAGGAGCGGAAATAAAGGTTTTGAATGTGGACTTCAAGCAACGGATATTCAAGTTTTATGGAAGGAAAGTCAATCCGAAATTGGTTTCAGAGCAATTGTCATGAGATGGGTGTGGTAAAGCCTATGGCTGCTCTTCTTTCTTTTATTTTCCTCTTTTCCGGATGCACCGGACAATCCCAACCCAATTTATCATCAATGGAAACCACCGCGGAAGAAACCATTACACTCGGAGCTGGATGTTTTTGGTGCGTAGAAGCTGTTTTTGAAAGCATACAAGGAGTCAGCTCGGCAACTTCAGGGTACATGGGGGGACACATCAAAAACCCGGGATACCGAGAGGTATGCACCGGCCGAACAGGCCATGCCGAAGTGGTGCAAGTAAAATACAACCCGTTGGAAGTAGGGCTTGATGTCCTGCTGGATGTTTTCTTTACCACACACGACCCGACAACATTAAACCGTCAAGGTGCTGACGTTGGATCCCAATACCGATCAGCTATCTTCTTCCATGCCCCTGAACAAGGCCCAATAGCCCAGCGGGCACTGGACAGAAATCAGGCAGCTTATACTCAACCCATTGTTACGGAAATCACGGAAGCGAGTGACTTTTATAAAGCTGAAGATTATCACCAAGCCTATTTTGAGCTCAACGGTGAAGCTCCCTATTGTCAGGCGATCATCGTACCCAAAATTCAGAAGTTTCGAAGCACCTTTGAAGGAATCCTAAAGCACTAAATCTCAAGTAGGACCCTACTGTTCTGAATCTGCCTCTTCAATCAACTGATCTAACATACTCTCGATCACCTGGAGTTGGTCAGAAGAAATCTCTTCAGAAAGCCTTGCTTGTTTCTTAAGATGACGATACATCGAGCTTTTCCGGATTTCCATTGCCACATAAACCGTAAAAGATCCATCATCAGTCCGGCATTTTTCAGAGCCAATGATGCGAATGTCTGCAAGTTTCGTTCTAGTAATTTCCCTAGCAAGGGTTTCGAAGCGAGTCATCGCATCATCCACCACCTGGCCCGTTGTGCTCTTTTGATAATCATCTGTCACCACTTCAAAATAACTTTGAACTTGCTGAGCTAATTGCTGGCGAGCCCTCATTTCTGCTTGACTTTGGGCCACGGCATCCATTTTACTTGACCCCTTTCCCGTACTGCGGTAAAAACGGTTATTGGACTCATACTTTGACCCAGAGAATGGTTCTTTTACCGTCTTGCCCATTGGATTGCCCGCACATGACAAAAACAAGGCACACATGAAGAATCCAAGAACGTTAGAAAAGCGAAGGCTGGAATACAACATCATTTTCGAAGATTGATTTATTGCTAAGATGCGAATGTCGTGCCAAACTTCGCATTAAATTTGTTCGGACCCTCGTACCCATGAAATGGATTCCTCAATCACTGCAACATAAGATTGCGAAGCGCATGCTTCGGAGTGCGAAGGGGCATGCCCGTGAAAAGAAGGGAGTGAACCTCAAGAATGCGACACAAATCATCTTAGTTTACGGAGAGACCGATGAGTCCAAGTTCAAATTAGTGAAAGACATTGCCTTATACCTCAAGAGTGAATTTGAGATCAAACGCATCATGCGCCTAGCTTACATCAACGCCGATGAAAAAGCGATCCCTGCATGGCACATGCGGAAACTTGAATCCGATTTCTTTTGTCTGTCTGACCTTAATTGGTATCAGAAGCCTGTGAAAAATGTTCAACGTATTCTCGAAGAGCCCTACGATATTTTGATTCATTTAGACCCCGACGAACATACGGCACTTGACTTTTTTGTAGCTGAGTCTAGAGCCAAAATGAAGGTTGCAAATTACGCGTCAACTCGTGCGATAGATTTTGATATTTTATTGCCGGCGCAAGAGGGTGACACGTGGAAGCAACGAAATCACCGCATCATAGAATTTCTTTCCGATTCTCCACTTTCATGAATACGTCACCTTTGATATCTGGATTGGCCGTCAACTTGGTCACCCCGTTCAATGCCAATGGCGACATTGACTTTCCTGCATTGGAAAAACTGGTGCGTCGAATACGTGCATCGAATATTCAATCGATCTTCATCAACGCAAGTTCATCCGAAGCTTCCATGCTCGATGAAGATGAGCAAGACCGAGTAGCAGGATTCGTCTCTGAGATCAATGACAACCACAAAACACTCGTTGGGGGGATACCAGGGATGTCCACTCGATCGTGTGTTCAGCGAATTTCATCCTTTGTTGAGCTTGGTTTTACAGCCATTTATTGCGACGAGCCCTTGCCTCAGGCATCTTCACCTTCAGGCTATATCGGTCATTTTCGTTCCATCGCTCAATCCGCCCCGTTACCGATTTTATTTGAGCACAAAACGGGACTCTTGGGCCGGGGTGCTGAAGAAGCAATTCTTTCCTTAGCAGAAGAGCAGAACATAATCGGCATGGTCGAATCAACCGGCGATGTTGCGCTCAATGGAGCCATTATCCGACGCAAGCCTGCTTCATTTTCAGTGTTGAGTGGACGCGATGTGATGGTCCTTCCACTCATGGCATTGGGAATCGATGGAGCAATTTCTACCGTTGCCAATGCATTTCCAGTGGAGTGTGCTCGAATGATGGATCAAATGGCATTTGGGAATTTCCACGATGCACGGGAAACGCATCATCTATTGGCTCCGATATTGCGCATTTTGGAAACCGAGGGAGCTCCTACCGGGATAAAAGCGCTACTCAATCACTTCCAAATGATGGAGCACCTCGTGCGCTTGCCCAATACACCGGTATCGGATGAAATGCGCACTGACCTGTATCGAGCGCTCGCAGAACTGCCACATACGATGGTCGACTCCGCGCTTGATCTAGCTTAAAAACGAACGGTAATCAAGTTAGGTGTGTCGCCGAAAATCGCATAACTTCTTCGACCCGTGCTTCGATGCACTTCGCATTCAATCCATATTTCTCCATCAACTGGGCTGGCGTTCCACTTTCCCCAAAGGAATCCTCAACTGCCACTTGAGCCATAGGAGTGGGGTGCTGAGCGGCCAACAGTTGGGCGACCATGGACCCCAACCCCCCAGTGCGTTGATGTTCCTCGGCCACCACAACACACCCCGTTCGTCGAGCTGATTCAACGATGGTCTTACCGTCAAGTGGCTTGATGGTGTGCACATTGATCACCTCGGCACGCGTGCCGCGCGCTTCCAATGCTTGCGATGCGAGCAATGCCTCCCAAACCAAATGACCCGTAGCTACAATAGTTACGTCATTTCCTTCCGTTAAAACTTGAGCCTTCCCAATTTCAAAGGGGGAGTCTGCCTTCATGAATACCGGGACCTTGGGGCGGCCGAACCTGAGGTAAACAGGTCCTTGAATCTTAGAAATGGCCTGAGTCGCTTGCCGAGTTTGTTCAAAGTCTGCGGTGCAAATCACGGTCATATGCGGCAGCATGGACATCATTCCAATGTCTTCCAGGATTTGATGTGTTGCGCCATCTTCACCCAGCGTTAAGCCTGCATGTGATGCACAGATTTTGACGTTTTTTTCGGAGTAGGCTATGGATTGACGGATTTGATCATACACGCGGCCTGTCGAAAAATTAGCAAAGGTTCCGGTGTAAGGAATTTTGCCGCCTATGGTCATTCCAGCGGCAACACTCATCATGTTCGCTTCAGCGATGCCCACTTGAAAGAATCGATCTGGATACGCCTCTTTAAAAGCTCCCATTTTTAGTGATCCCGTTAAGTCGGCGCACAATGCGACTACGTCTTGATTTGCCTGTCCTGCAAGTAATAAACCTGCTCCAAAACCACTCCGGGTGTCTTTGAATTCAGTGGGCGAGAGTGATTGGATGTATCGAGAATTAACCATTGAGAGAGAGGTGAGTTGTGAAACCTGAGCGGATGGAAATCGTTTTTTCGAATGAATACTCGATGGACCTTGATCCACGTGAGCGGTATACAACGGAATAATCACCCGGTTGTAAAAGATATCTGCCTGTGGGGTTTTGGCTGCCATTGCCCCATTGATAAACCACCGAACCAGCTGAGTCCAAAATTGCGCCATAACCAGCCGACGGCGCTTCCAATTGCAGGTAGCCGGGCTGGGGTATGATCACAGGCGATAAACCCATTTCTTTCACCAAAACATCTTCAATCAGAACCGGCGGATAAGTTGGGAAATAAACATCGTACACACCACCTAGCATGCGCACAGATTCATTTAAACTCGCTGTAAGAAGAGGCAAGGACTCATTGGCCTTGTAAATTGTCACAGGTAGATCGCCATAAGGATTGCGGTCACCTCGAGCGAATTGCGGCGTTAAATCGCCTTGTCCTGCATTTTCAAAACGCACATGGTTATGCTTCCGTGGCGTAAACCGCACATCTTCGCGTGTCATTGGAGGGATCGTATGCACAACAAGCTTGTACGTAGGCACAGGGTCCACAGGAATGGTGTCTGCCTTGCCTTGGGAGTTGATCGTATGAACAAACCGATCAAGGAGCATATTCGTTCCATTGTCGAAGAGGCTAACGGGCACGTTGCTTACGCTGGGCTGTCCACTATCATCAATCAAATCAACTTGAAAGGAGGTGTCTAGCATGGCCTGTTCAATGACAATATCCAACACCACTTTGAACGTCTCTGGATCTGTCGCATCGAAGAAATTCCCGACACACCTGAACGTATCCTTGTATTCCTCTTCTAAACCAATGCCGATGATAAACGGCTTAACAACGATTCCTTGCTCTTGCAACATCCGCGAAACAGCGCATGGATCCTCATCACAAGCCTCAATTCCATCGGTAATGAGCACGATGACTTTGCGGGCTGGCTCATTGGTGAAGTCGCCTGCAGTTCTCTCCAAAGAGCGCGCGATAGGCGTTGTACCCCTTGCTTGAATACGCCCCAGAGCCTTTTTTATGATCAAGTTATTCCCCTCTGTGATCGGAACCACCAATTCCGTGTCATCACAATCTTGTTCGCCTTGAACAAATTTCGTCTGATGCCCATAAACGCGCAATCCTAATTTTAACCCGGGTATGCCGTACAAGCCAGAAAGCGACTCAGATAAGAGTTGTGTGGCGACGTCAATTTTTCGTTTTCCACCCCAAAACGCATTCATGCTATTCGAAGCATCGAAAACAAATAGAATATGCGTTTGATTCAGTGAGTCAGCCTGAGGGTTCACCCCTTGAGACAAGCCCAAAGGCACTGCCGAGAAAAAAGCAATGATGAGCCAACAAGCCGGCCAACCAATTGACAACCTGAACTCCTTGTTTGACCTACGTGTCCAACCCTGGTTGACCATCATCCAGTCAGATTCAATAATCGGTTAGTCCTTCTGTCAACTGCGCCAATGCCCGCTCTAATTGAGCATCATTGGGAGCGATCCCGTGCCATTCGTGGGTTCCTTCCATGAAATCCACTCCCTTGCCCATTTCCGTTTTCATCAAAATAACCGTGGGTCTTCCGCTTCCACGATTTGATTTAGCTTCAGCAATAGCCTTGCGCAATGCCTCGAAGTCGTGTCCGTCGCACGTTAAGACATGCCATCCAAAAGCCTTCCATTTTCCAGCTAAATCGCCCAAATTCATTACGTCATCCGTAGAACCATCTATTTGTTGACCATTGCAGTCAACAAAACTGATCAGGTTATCCACGCGGTGATGCGGCGCATACATCGCGGCCTCCCAAATCTGCCCCTCTTGAAGTTCACCGTCACCGTGCAAAGAGAATACCCAAGTAGATTCCCCATTCATGGTCTTGGATTGCGCTGCTCCAATGGCTGCACTCAACCCTTGGCCCAACGAGCCGGATGCAATCCGAATACCCGGCAAACCCTCTTCTGTAGCCGGATGGCCTTGCAATCGGGTGTTTAGCTTTCTAAACGTGGCAAGTTCAGAAACCGGAAAATACCCTCGTCGTGCAAGCACGGAATACCAAACTGGACTGATGTGTCCATTGGATAAGAAAAACAAATCTTCTCCTGTGCCGTTCATGTCAAATTCATCCGAATTCAAGTGCATTACCTCGAAGTAAAGCAAGGTGAGCAGATCTGCACATCCTAAGCTTCCTCCTGGGTGTCCAGAAGAGGCTCCATGAACCATTCGAACAATGTCGCGGCGAACTTGCGTGGCTACTTGGGAGAGGGTGGGGTGTTCCATTGGAGTGTTTAACGGTAAACGGTCACAAATCGTGTCCAAAAATACCCCACTTCAGCGCATCACGTGCCGATTGTTGAGAAACTGTTAAAACCAATTGAGCCTGCCACCGTACCTTCGTCTTTCTGAAATTATTCGATCTCTATGGCACTTAAATGCGGAATTGTCGGACTGCCGAACGTAGGTAAATCCACTTTATTCAACTGCCTTTCCAATGCGAAAGCTCAGAGTGCGAATTTCCCTTTTTGCACAATTGAACCCAACGTGGGAATCATCACGGTTCCAGATCCCCGGCTGCAAAAGCTAGCAGAATTGGTGAATCCACAAAATGTCATTCCTACAACGGTCGAAATTGTCGACATCGCGGGCTTGGTCAAGGGAGCCAGCCAAGGAGAGGGGCTTGGCAACAAGTTCTTGGGGAACATTCGAGAAACCGATGCCATACTCCATGTCCTCCGGTGCTTTGACGATGGAAATGTCGTTCACGTAGACGGGAGTGTCGACCCTATTCGAGATAAGGAAGTGATCGACATGGAGCTTCAATTGAAGGATTTGGAAACTCTTCAAGCGCGTGCGACCAAAATTAAAAAAGCGGCCAGAACTGGCGACAAAGATGCCGCGAAGTCCCTCGGGTTTTATGAAAAAATCATCACCGCACTGGAAGCTGGTCATTCCGCTCGTTCTGTTGAATTAGAAGAGTCAGAAGTCGGCCTCTTAAAGGAGCTTCAGCTCATTACCGCCAAACCCGTCATGTATGTCTGCAACGTGGATGAAGCGTCCGTGATTTCTGGTAATGCATATGTCGAAAATGTCCAAGAAATTGCTGCTGCTGAAGGCGCGTCTTTGATGATTATTGGAGCTGCAATCGAGGCTGACATTGCGGAGTTAGATGATCCGGAGGAGCGCAGCATGTTCTTAGAGGATATGGGCCTAAAAGAAGCCGGCGTGGCCCAGTTAATTCGCAAAGCATACGAGCTCCTCAATTTGCAAACCTATTTTACAGCAGGCGAAAAGGAAGTCCGGGCCTGGACCTATCGCCGAGGATACAAAGCACCACAAGCAGCAGGCGTTATCCATACTGACTTTCAGAAGGGATTCATCCGTGCTGAAGTCATTGCGTATGAGGATTACATCACATACGGCTCCGAAGCTGCGGTTAAAGAAGCAGGGAAGCTCGGCGTCGAAGGAAAGGAATACCTTGTGAAGGATGGAGACATCATGCATTTCCGATTCAATGTCTAATCGATTCTTTCTAGCCCTTTTCATCGCTGTACTGGCAGGTTGCGGATTCATTGAATCTGATCAAGTCCACTCCGCACCGAATGAAATACCCCCCTCCATTGCATTCAAATTGGCTGCGCAAGAAGATGCCTGGAACCAAGGTGACATCAAGGCCTTCATGCATTTGGCCTATTGGCAAAGTGACTCCCTCATTTTTATAGGAAGCAAGGGTCCGACATATGGATTTGAGTCTACACTGACCAATTATCTCCAATCATATCCCGACCCAGACGCCATGGGTGAGTTATCGTTTGATTTGTTAGACTGGCGTCCTCTAGGCCGCGAAAATGGACTGTTGATTGGCGGCTGGCGGTTACATCGATTGGACTCACTAGGGGATTTATCAGGCCACTTTAGCCTTGTTTGGGAAGAACGGGGAGAGGGCTGGGTCATCATCGCAGATCACAGCAGCTGAATCGCTATGATCCTAGATCCTCTGCTCATCGTTCTTGCCGCGACTGCCCTGATTTCTTGGCAAGCGAATCAACGTCCACAGCTAAAAGAGGCTCTCCTGTACCAACCATATCGGGTGCTGCATCACCACGAGTGGTACCGGCTTGTTTCCCATTCATTGGTGCACGGGGACTCCATGCACCTTTTCATAAACTTATTCGTGCTTTGGCAATTTGGCGCACCATTGCAAATCTTGCTAAATAATGGAATCGCTGAACCGCTGATCCCATTGCCTGGCATGTATTCTTTTTCCATGCTGTACTTGGGCGGGGTTTTATTCGCTGCCATTCCCGGGATGATTCGACACAGCGAGAATCCGAACTACCGAAGTTTAGGAGCCAGTGGCGCTGTTAGCGCGGTGCTCATCGCCTATATACTCAACTTTCCCACAGCTCAATTGCTTCTCTTCTTTGTGATTCCCTTACCCGCCTTTCTCGCGGGCGCACTTTTTTTCATTTATGAGCGCCAAATGGATCGAAGAGGACAAGGCCGTATAGCCCATGATGCACACCTGTGGGGCGGGCTTTTCGGGCTCATCTTCGCCTTGGCTTCAGACAACCAAATAATCGGAAACTTTATCTCCGCTGTTTCAAATTATTTCACTGGTTGATCAGCAACTGACGCTACAATTCGAAACAAGTCCTCGTTATCGCGCTTCATGAAGTATTGCTCCCGAGCAAATCGCTCCAAAAGAGCTGGCTCAGATGATAATGCACGGAGCTGTTCGCCTGTTTCACTAATTTTTAGGTCGTAATGATTCACTTGAGTTTTCAATTCATTCAACTCTTGCTGGCTCTTTATCAGGTAAATCAGGTCAATTTCTGAGACAAAGGAAACCCAAACCAATCCGAAGATACCCGTCAAGACAAAGCGGTTCTTCAGAACGCCGATTAGACCTCCTCTGAAATCATTTTTCATCTTCATCAGAAGCCGACTTCTCCGAAGTTAAATCTTCTTTTAACGCCTCATTGGCACCCTCAGGCATGGAGAGGAAACCACCTTTCACAATGCTGATTTTCAGGTCTTTCGCATCCTTGCTATAGTCAGCCTTGAGCAAGTCTCCTTCTTCAATTTGAGCGTTGATGATTTCCTCTGCAAAAGGATCCTCTATGAATTTCTGAATTGCCCGCTTCAAGGGTCGAGCTCCGTATTTTTCATCGTAGCCTTCTTGCACCAAAAAGTTCTTCGCTTTCTTGGTAATCTCAATCCCATATCCCAGTCCTTCAATGCGCGCGATCAACGATTTGAGCTCCAGGTCAATGATCGAGTGAATGTGCTCAATCTCCAGTGCTTTAAAAACAACCACGTCATCAATCCGATTCAAAAATTCCGGACTAAAGGCTCGTTTAAGTGCTGTTTGGATGACTGAGTCACGGTTGGCATTTTCATTGTCCACACGAGCTGTCGTGCCAAATCCGACGCCCGTTCCAAATTCCGCAAGTTGGCGGGCTCCAATGTTGGACGTCATAATGATCACGGTGTTCCGGAAGTCGATTTTACGCCCTAGGCTATCCGTCATTTGACCATCGTCCAACGCTTGCAGCAGCAAATTGAAGACATCAGGGTGCGCTTTTTCTATTTCATCCAAAAGGACAATGGAGTAGGGGTGGCGGCGAACCTTCTCAGTCAATTGACCTCCCTCTTCATACCCAACATACCCAGGAGGCGCTCCAATCAATCGGCTGATTGCAAATTTCTCCATGTATTCAGACATGTCAATTCGGATGAAAGATTCTTCGGAATCGAACATAAACCGAGCAAGAACTTTGGCCAGTTGTGTTTTTCCCACACCGGTAGGCCCCAGAAATATGAAAGAACCAATCGGCTTGTTCGGATCCTTCAAACCAGCCCGGTTGCGTTTGATAGCTCTTGAAACGCGAACAATGGCATCATCTTGACCAATAACTTTTCCTTGCAAGTCATCGTTCATCCGAGCAAGTCGTCCAGATTCCTTCTCAGCGATTCGCTGAACCGGGATGCCTGTCATCATGCCCACTACGTCACCGACGTGATCCACAGTGACTGTCACCCGCTTGTTTTTGCTGTCTTCCTCCCATTGTTTCTTTGCCCGCTCCAGATTGTCATTAAGTGTTCTCTCGGTATCGCGCAATTGAGCAGCCTCTTCATACCGTTGGGACCGAACAACCCGAACTTTTTCCTCTTTGATGTCTTCGATCTTCTTCTCAATGTCCACAATTTCTTGGGGAACGTTGATGTTATTCAAATGCACCCTAGAACCCACTTCGTCCATCGCATCAATGGCCTTATCTGGAAGGTGTCGGTCTGTAATATATCGTGCTGTCAAATTCACACAAGAGTCTATGGCCTCACTGGTATATGTAACACTGTGATGCTCTTCGTACTTGTCCTTGATATTGTTCAAAATTTGAATCGTCTCTTCGATGGTGGTCGGCTCCACCAATACCTTCTGGAATCGACGCTCCAATGCTCCATCCTTTTCGATGTGCTGTCGGTATTCGTCCAGCGTCGTAGCCCCAATGCATTGAAGCTCACCGCGTGCTAATGCAGGTTTAAACATGTTGGATGCGTCGAGCGATCCGCTCGCTCCACCTGCTCCAACAATGGTGTGAATCTCATCGATGAACAGAATAACGTCCGGTGATTTCTCCAATTCATTCATCACCGCTTTCATTCGTTCCTCGAATTGTCCACGGTACTTCGTTCCTGCGACGAGGGAAGCCACATCAAGCGTAACAATTCGCTTCTTAAACAAGACTCTGCTCACTTTTTTCTCAACGATGCGCAAAGCCAAACCTTCTGCGATGGCACTTTTACCAACACCCGGCTCACCAATCAAAATCGGATTGTTCTTTTTTCGACGCGAGAGAATCTGCGAGACGCGTTCGATTTCCTTTTGACGGCCGACGATGGCATCCAAACGACCTTCTTCAGCCATTTTCGTTAAGTCACGCCCGAAATTATCCAGTACGGGTGTTTTACTCTTTGGATCTGCTTTTCGAGAAGATGAGCTTCCTCCTACAGAATCACTTGACCCATCTTCCTCGCCATATTCAGTCGATTCAGCGCGAGGAGAGGCAAGTCCTTCTCCGCCTTCATTGGATTGAATCATACCTTCATACTCCTCCTTTGCAACATCATAATCGATATTAAATGCCTGAAGAGCCTTGGTCGCAACGTTGTCTTCATCCTTCAGTATGCTCAATAACAGGTGTTCCGTACCGATCAAACTTGACTTAAAGATTTTGGCCTCGAGGTACGTTATTTTGAGAATCTTCTCCGCTTGTTTCACCAAAGGAATATTGCCGGCTCCAACAGATGCTCCTGTTGTTGGCCGAATACTGCCTTCGAGCGCTTTGCGGAGCTTTTGAAGATCCACATTCAACCCCTCCAGCATTCGAACAGCCGTTCCCTCGCCTTCGCGAATTATGCCCAGCAGAAGGTGTTCAACACCAATGTAGTTGTGCCCAAGTCGCAGCGCTTCTTCGCGACTGTAAGTGATAACATCCTTTACTCGTGGTGAAAATTTCGCGTCCATAGTGACTAATTACTCGATTAAAATCCGTTCCTGTTTCGTGCTTTGAAAAAAGCGATGTCTTCTGACGTTCTAAACTACAACTCCATATTGTCAAACATCTTGCCAAAGAGATGGTTTATCCACATCTAATTGGGGGGATTTGTGGGTAAGTGAAAGCCCTGATAGCCCGTAGCCTGTGGATTATGGCAGTATTTTCGTTACCGTTAAAGATGGGGGAGAGAAAGAACCAAATTAGGAACAACTGACACGATGGCAGAAGGAGAAAAGATTGTCCAAATCAACATTGCGGATGAAATGAAATCGGCTTACATCGATTATTCGATGTCAGTCATTGTTTCAAGAGCACTACCAGACGTGCGAGATGGATTGAAGCCCGTTCACCGTCGGGTTTTATATGGTATGTTGGACCTCGGCGTACTGTCTAACCGAGCTTACAAGAAAAGCGCTAGAATCGTCGGTGAAGTATTGGGTAAATACCATCCGCATGGCGACAGCTCCGTTTATGATACGATGGTTCGTATGGCACAGCATTGGTCCTTGCGGTACCCCATGGTCGATGGTCAAGGTAACTTTGGCTCGATCGACGGAGACAATCCGGCCGCGATGCGTTATACCGAAGCCCGCTTGCGAAAAATTGCGGAAGAAATGCTGGACGATCTCGACAAGGATACGGTTGAGTTTCGCCCGAATTTCGATGAGAGCCTCAAGGAGCCGACGGTCTTGCCTGCTAAAATTCCAAATCTGCTGGTCAACGGTGCATCTGGAATTGCTGTCGGAATGGCAACCAATATGCCTCCTCATAACCTTTCAGAGGCGGTAGATGGTGCCATAGCCTATATTCAAAACAACGACATCACCATTGACGAGTTAATGGAGCATGTCAAAGCCCCTGACTTCCCTACCGGTGGAATCATTCATGGTGTAGAAGGAGTGCACGAAGCATTCCATACAGGACGAGGAAGAATTGTCGTTCGCGGCAAAGCACGGATCGAGGAGACGAAAAGCGGCAGAGAAGTCATCATTGTGGAGGAAATCCCATACATGGTCAATAAAGCGGACATGGTCAGAAAGACCGCTGAATTGGTGAATGACAAAAAAATCGAGGGCATCTCTGAAATTCGAGACGAATCAGACCGGAAAGGGATGCGCGTCGTTTATGAAATAAAGCGGGACGCCATGGCGACCGTTGTCTTGAATAAACTGTACAAGTATACCGCCTTACAGAACTCATTCTCAGTCAACAATATATGCCTCGTTAAGGGCCGTCCTCAGTTATTGAATTTGAAGGGACTGATTTCTAATTTTGTTGAACACCGCCATGAAGTTGTCACGCGGAGAACGCAATATGACCTGAAAAAAGCCCAAGAACGGGCGCACATCCTCCAGGGTCTCATCATTGCGATTGAAAATTTGGACGCGGTCATCAAATTGATTCGTGCGAGTGCCACTCCGGAAGAAGCCAGAAACAACCTCATGGGAACGTTTGAGCTTTCTGAGCTTCAAGCGCGCGCAATTTTGGATATGCGCCTGCAAAAGCTCACTGGACTTGAGCGCGATAAATTGCGGGCTGAGTACGATGCCTTGCTCGAAACCATTGCTGATTTAGAAGACATCCTGGCCCGATTTGAGCGCAGAATGGAAATTATCACTGCAGAGCTCATAGACGTGAAAGAGCGTTATGGTGACGATCGACGAAGCGAAATCGAGTTCAGCAGCGCTGACGTGCGCATGGAAGATTTAATCGCCGATGAACAAGTCGTTGTCAGCATAAGCCACGCTGGATACATCAAGCGCACACGCTTATCGGATTACCGGTCTCAAAGCCGAGGAGGAGTGGGAGCGAAGGGGGCTACTACACGGGATGCAGACTTCGTTGAAAACATCTTTACTGCTACCAATCACAACTGGCTATTGATCTTCACCGCCAATGGACGCTGTTTCTGGATGCGAATATTTGAGGTTCCTGAAGGATCCAAAACATCCAAAGGAAGGGCCATCCAAAATTTGATTCAAATCGAGCCGGACGACAAGGTACTTGCTTACATCCCTGTCCAAGATCTGAAAGACGAAGAGTACGCAAACAACAACTTTGTTGTCTTAGCAACGCGAAAAGGATTGATTAAAAAGACCACACTTGCAGCTTACTCGCGCCCTCGTTCCAACGGAATCAACGCGATCACCATTCGTGAAGGCGACGAACTCCTGACTGCAAGACTCACCAACGGTGACAACGAAATTATCATTGGTAAGAAATCGGGTAAAGCCATTCGGTTCCACGAGAGCACGGCTCGAGCTGTAGGAAGAACGGCGATGGGAGTGAAGGGTGTTACGCTAGAGGGACCAGATGATGAAGTCATCGGAATGGTCTGTGTTCGTGGATTGGAAACGGAGATCTTGGTGGTATCCGAGAATGGGTATGGCAAGCGATCCGCTGTCGAAGATTACCGGATCACAAATCGAGGTGGAAAAGGGGTGAAAACGCTGAGTATAACTGAAAAAACAGGTTCACTCATTAGCATTCTCAATGTGACGGATGAAGACGACTTGATGATCATCAACCGCTCTGGAATAACCATTCGAACAGGCGTTGAAGAATTGAGAGTGATGGGACGAGCTACGCAAGGGGTTCGGTTGATCTCACTGCGAGGAGATGATCAAATCGCTTCCGTTTGTCGGGTACCGAAGAGCGATGATGAGCCACTTGATGAGGATGCAGATGAAACTGCCAATGGAGCTGCAGATGGAACTGCAGCCGAGGAAGGCACACCAACAACTCCAGAAGCATAGGGTACACAATCACAATTCTGGCATTACTTTTGCCACCATATCTGACAATTCAACTTTGAAATTGATGAAACAACTCCTCACCATTTCATTTATTGCCGTGACCTTTATCGCCGCGGCCCAAAAACAAGTCGTTTCTGCATACAACGCCAACAAGTCTGGTGATTACAAGTCCGCTGCAGGATACATAGAAGAGGCCATTGGGGTTGAAAAAGCCGCAATCAAGGACAAGACGTGGAGGTACCGCGGTGAAATTTACTTGAACATTGCGACCGATAGCGCATTGTCACTCGAGTTCCCCGAAGCCCTGTGGATTGCTAAAGAATCGTACCTCAAAGCTCAAGAGCTCGATACCAAGGGCAACTACAAACGAGAAATCATAACAGGCTTAGGATTAGTCCAAACCACAGCTGGCAGTCAGGGAATTGGCGATTACACTTCTGAGAATTATCAGCAGGCAGCCGCCAAATTTGACTTGAGCGCTGACATCGCTGGCCTTTTTGACGTTATCGATACCATGGCAATCTTCAATGCAGCCCTTTGCTTTGAAAAATCCAACGATGTAGACCTCGCTGTAGCCCGTTACAAAACCTGTGGAAGTTACGGTTACCAGGTTCCGAATGTTTATCTCTTTGTAGCGAACCTCCTCAGGCTAGACGATCGAGTAGAAGAAGCTTTGACTGAGCTGCAGGCGGCTCGGGCGCTGTTTCCACGCGAACAAAGCCTGATCATCGAAGAGCTCAATATTTACCTTGAAAATAAGGACTACGAAAGAGCCGAAATGAACCTCAAATTAGCGGCAGAAGGCGACCCAACCAACGAAATCCTTTGGTTTAGCTTAGGAAGCGTTTACGATAACCTTGACAAAACCGAATTAGCGGCCGAAGCGTACCTAAAAGCTTTAGAAATCAATGCCCAATATTTTGATGCGAATTATAATTTAGGAGCCATGTACTTCAACGATGCAGTTCAAGGCATCAATGAAGCCAATGACATGTGGAAGCCCAGAATGACAAAGGCAGAAAGCACAAAACAAAAAGCACTCGAAGAAGCAGCGAAAGAAAAGTTCATGGAGGCTCGGCCGTTTCTCGAAGCAGCTCATGCGTCCAATGCTGAAGATTTAGACACGATTCGGTCCTTACGTGATATCTATGCGCGAACAGGCCAAGATGAGTTGATGCTTCAAATGAGCAACCTCTTAAAATGAGGTCTTACTGAGCAACGGAACTGATTAGCTAAGAAAGAGGGGTTTAGAGCCCCTCTCTTTCTGTCCCAAATGTTAGTTAACATAATATTTATTATCATTCAATTGGAGGTGGTAACGAATTCACACACAGCTTATAGGGAAACCTTTGTGACGAGGCTACAACTTTGAAAGGAAAAGCGTAAATTTGCAACGACTTTGGAGGTTTGGCAGAGTTGGTCGATTGCACCGGTCTTGAAAACCGGCGTACCGCAAGGTACCGGGGGTTCGAATCCCTCAGCCTCCGCACAAAAAGCGCCCGCTCATGCAGGGCGCTTTTTTTTTCGAAAATTCCACAAAGCACCTTTTCTAGGATTTTCTGCATCTAACGGTCACAATAAATAGTGTTCAGTGAACCGTTGTTACCTTGTCCATTATTCTAAAATCGAAATGAACTCCGCCGCTGCTCATCCTCATTCCTGGTTTTCTGACCCCATTTGGTTCATAGCCGTAAGATGCCAGAATGAAAGGAATGTAGCGGGCCTATGCTCTGCAAGAATAACGGGCGTTCGCGCAATGATCACTCCCCCATGGGCGCTGCACGTAGGTAAAATTTTCACATCGGACTCCATCGAGGCTTATCGCCACGAATTGGAGGACTTACCGGCATCGGCAATCGTTTGTGACCTTCCTCCGGGAACAACATGTGACTGGCCTGCTCCGTGGCTCCTTCAAGAACGACACACACGTTGGCTTCAGGCCAATGATGAAGCCGTTTTTCCTGAACTACCGAAGCACCGCAGGAAACAGCTTCGCAAGGCCGAACAAACTGGATTAAAAATATCTACGTGTCTTGAAGTGAAACGTGTGCTATCGCTGCACCAGCAGGCCCGTGAACGCAAATCAATTGCTTCCAATCACAGAACGCTGGAACCCCTTTTGCAAACCATCCTGAATTCCCCATACCAGAGCAGCTTCATTGTCACGGACTCTGAAGGGAACGATGTCGCTAATGCGCTATTCCTGCACGATTCAGACCGAACGATTTACGCCTTTGGCGGACAAAAACGCTCACCTCAGTCGAGTCTTGCGACGGTTATGCTCATCGCCGAGGGAATCAAAGCGGCTCAATCCTTGGGGCATAAAATCTTCGATTTTGGCGGATCACAGGACTCCGGTGTCGATCAATTTTACAGGGAATTTGGCGCGAAAAAAGTGCCTCGTTTCCGTGCCATTCGCGTCCGGCCATTGTATCGATTGTGGCTTAATTTAACCCGACCTGACTTGTTCAGTTCACGCTGATTCTAACGAACAACCGTTACCTCGCCTGAATACTCGAAGGGCTCATCATCACAAACATGGTGTGATTTGAATAGCACATAATACGTGCCTTCAGCCACCGATTCATCCGGCCTCCATCCTCTTCCCGCCTGCTGTGTAGAGAATATTTGGTTTCCCCATCGATTGAATACAGAAAGTTCATATCGATAAAATTGTCCCGGGTCCAAAGCTGAAATCGGGTTGCCATCTGGCCCTGTCAATTGCGCAGTCAACACATCGTTTTTAGCATCATTATTGGCAGAAATAACATTGGGGACCAAATAGTCGATTCCTTGCAAAGCTGGAGGCACTGTCGCCTCAACGTCCCACGTTTGTTCAACATCGCAGTAGGCGTTGTACAATGTAATGGTTCCTTGATAGTCACCCACCGAAGGGAAATACATCTCAACTGATGAGGAATCCGAGGAAAAGACGCCTGGAAAATCCCAGGTCACAGCATCTGCACCGTTGCCATTGTACTGCAACAGCATAAACCCGGTTTCTTCGCACGCAGCGAGGGGCTGAATGACCCATGTAGAATCGAACGGATTATTTGGCAAGACGATTACTTCCTGCGTCTGAATATCAGCGCATTCGCTTCCGGCACCTGCCGTAAGCGTGACGAGGTACGTTCCAAAGGCAGGATAAACGAACACGGGGTCGGTTTCGTCATTGGGCAAACCCGCACCACCACCAAAATCCCACGAAAACGGACCGCTCTGGGGAGAAAGGTTTTCAAACGCCACCTCCAAACCTGAACACGGGTCTGAGATGACCTCAAAATTGGCTAGAGGAAGGCTCGGCAACTCAAGAGCTTGCTGTGCGTTATTGATGCAATTAAAGGCAGAGGAATTGAGTGTAACAGTGATCTCCTCATCTTGTGGAAACCACACTGAACTTGGATGTTCATTGGTCAAGTTAGGTGGCATGGAGTTTTCTCCAAAAGACCAGTTCCAATTGATGTAATTCGTCCATTCCGAGGTGTCCAGTTCTATGTTTCCTGTCCAACCACCGTCATCACATACCAAGTCTACGATTTCAAATTCCGCATCCCACGTAGCATGTGCCGTCACTTCAAAAAACAAGGAGTCCGCGCAGGTCCCCGTTTCGAAATATAGACTGACACTGTATATACCGGGCTCGTCATACGTGAAGCTCGGTTCTGCTAAAGTACTGACATCGTCAGATCCCGCTACGCCAAAGTCCCACGTATATGCCTCGCTGGGATTGGAAACTTGGTCGAAATCAATGGTCATGCCCGTGCAGGGTTCTGGCGTTTCGTATCCCGGGGATTGAATATTGCAGGTAACCACGTCCAAAGTAAAGTCTCGCAGAATCGAACCTATTTGTTGACCATTTCTCCATTCGATGACACAGACGCCGAGTGCGAACTTACCGGCTAAGTTTGGGGTGCCGCTTAACAGCCCCGTGATGGGGTTGATGGTCAAGCCCGCAACGGCTCCTAACGGGTTCGGACTTGAAAAACCCGGTGACCATCCCACTTGGGTAAACGGAGGTCCTGTCGGTGGATTGGGGATTGGGGTTAACGGTGTTCCTCCAAGGAAAATCGGGCACAACGTGTAACTCAAGGAATCTCCATCCATGTCTGTCGCGCTGTTGTCCAGTTGAAAAGGATAGTTGTTGCAAACGAATGCCTGGGGTAGCTCGTTGAATATGGGCGTTGAATTCGGATTGACCAGGGTAAGATTACCTGGAATCGTTGTAGTGAGGCTGAAACCTTGGTCCTCTGGAATCACGAGATTCGTAATGGAAGGTGACCGGCAACATCGCTGATGCACCAGCGTATAAGGGATTTGGCTCGGCTCCAAGGCAATATTGATTACATACTCTCCGCGCTCAATGCATAAATCCTCGGGGAGGAATGCACAATTATTGGGGTTTTGCGGAATGATATCGGTAACAGAACTGAAGTCAAGATTGCCAGAAACCGTCGTGATCAATGTCGATCCCTGATACACGGCGACGGCAGCTGTTCCATCAAAACCGGTGCCATTGGTATTGTTCGAGCTGCAATCGCGGTAGATGTAGCAGTGGACTTCGAATTCATTCTGTCCTGAAGCGTTGGTGCCTTGATAAACATAGGTGAGCTCTCCACCCACAAGATGCGTTGCTTCTGAGAGTTTGGGAAAGGCCAATAGCAATCCGATCAACACAGCCCATAACCGTGCATTGGCAAGCCAAGAAAGATTCAAACATTTTTTCATCGATGTCAATGTACAAATAACCCCTCTTTAATCCCGAAAGCGAATATCTTTGTTTCATGATTCACAGTCCATTGAAAACCGGGTTGGCCTTTTGTTTTTGGGGAGTCATGGCCATGGCACAAGCCCAAACTGGCATCAATTGCGATGTCCTGAGGTTTCAAACCTTGGACGCCTCATTTATCGAAGTCCATGTCGAATTTGAAGGTTCGTTGTTTCGGTCCTCGCCAGGTCCAGACGGTTGGCAGACTGAGGTGCAGATCGAGGCCGTGGTTCACTCAGCTGACGGCATCGTCAATTATGGCAAAACCAATGTGCTCGGTCCAGCATCCATTGATTCCTTATCAGCAATCGCAGGGACACAATTTCATTTGGAGCGCATTGAAGCGCCAAGCGGGGTGTTCAATGTCACGGTGACCATTTCTGATTCACACCCTGAATCGAACTTCAGACAAGAATTGAACTTACCGGTTCAGATCGCAGCATTGGACCAGCCCACTTGGTCAGACCCCTTTATCGTAGAAGCTTTTGCACCGTCTGATGAAGAACTGACCATGCTGTCGCGCTCTGGCTATGAAATGCTTCCAATTACGCATGGGGAAATCGTCGCGGAAGCTGAGAAAATACAATTCTACTGCGAGTTGTACAATGTCCATGAAGTGGTCGATTCCATGTTTCTAGTCAGCTGTTGGATTGAGGATATCGAAGGGCAAGTCTTGCCAGGGACGCGTCGGTTTTTTCGCAAAGTTGCGGCCCCGATCCTTCCCTTGTTCACCTCTATTCCAATGCCTGAAATTGGCGAAGCCAAGGAACCTGTGGCTTTGGTAGTGCAAGCACTTACGCGAGAAAACCAACTGATAGCAGAAAATCGCTTGCCCTTTCAGTTGGTTCCAACCGCTGCTTTGGACAACAGAATGGATTACGTTTCTGCTTTGCCCGCCTATTTGCAGATGTTCACCGACTCCTTGACCTTACTTCAGCATATCCAAGACCATCACCCACTGGCTGACGCATCTCAACGTCATACCATTAATGGGGCAATAAAAACAGCTCCTGTGGACCAAATGCAAGCCTTTTTGGCTCATTTTTGGGAGCAGCATTCTCCTGAGTCTCCTGAATTGGGATGGCGAGATTACACGAAAGCCATCGCCTATGCAGATTCTTCTTACGGTGCGTGTCGCAACGGACACGGTGCTGAGACGGATATGGGGTACATCTATCTGAGATATGGCCCCCCCAACACCGTTGTAAAGCGGCACAATGAGACCGATTATTACCCATATGAAATTTGGCATTATCACCGGGCCGGACCTTTTACAAATAAGCGTTTTCTCTTTTTCTCACCGCACATGGTCGCTGAGTGCTTCACAATTTTGCATTCCGATATGCTCGGAGAAGTGCAAAATTCAGATTGGTTGCATCAATTGCGCAACAGAGAAAACAGGCTTCGCGTAACGGATAGTCAATTGAACAGACTCAATCCCCGCAGGGATACATTTTCAGGCGAGGAGCCGGAAGATTTGTTCTTCAATCCGCGATGAAGCATTCGAAATCAAATGATCGAACCGTTGTTGCCATCCTCAACTGGAATGGCCAGCGTCACCTCGAGACGTACCTACCCTCGGTTGTGCAGCATTCTTCGATGCATGCCGATGTCGTTGTCATCGACAACGGGAGCACGGATGATTCAGTTCATTGGATTCAGAAGATGCATCCAGAGGTAGAGATCGTTCAATTGGACAAAAACTTGGGGTTCGCAGGTGGTTACAATGCGGGGCTCGCTCAAATCGAAGCAACCAATTACATTCTACTCAACAGCGACGTCCGGGTTACGCCACATTGGATTCCTCCCGTACTCCAAATGATGCAGGATGAAAATTACGCTGCATGTCAACCCTTGATCCGGAACGATTCAGATCCTGGATTGTTCGAATATGCCGGCGCAGCGGGAGGATTTATTGACCGAGATGGATTTACGTTTTGTGCGGGACGAATCTTCGAGGTCTTTGAGACAGATGAGGGACAATACAGCGGCAACCGAGAAGTATTTTGGGCCTCTGGTGCTGCTCTTTTCATTCGAAGTAATGCCTACCATGAAGCAGGAGGATTGGACCATGAATTTTTTGCGCACATGGAAGAAATCGATCTGTGCTGGCGATTGAAAAATCGAGGGTACCGAATTGGGGTTTGTGGATCCTCTGTAGTCTTTCATCTTGGCGGCGGTACGCTGCAAAAAATCAGCCCCTTCAAATCCTACTTGAATTTTCGGAATAACTTGTTTTTACTGGTCAAGAATCATCACCGCAGCGCTCTCTACCCGATGCTTTTGCGTCGAATGATCCTGGACGGAATCGCGGCAATCAAATTCCTCCGGGAAGGGTCGACACCGCTGTTTGGAGCTGTTTGGAAAGCCCATCGAGATTTCCGTTCGCAATTCCAGCTCATGAAATCGCGCAGAGAATTGGAAAAGAAGGCCTGTCAATCAGGCTCAGAAAATGCACCATGCCGTCCCTTGAACTATTCCGGATGGTATCAAGGAAGCATTCTTGTGGCTTACTTCCTCCGAGGGAAGCAGACGTTTGATGAACTGCCTGCAGATCGCTTCATTCAATCTCAATCAAGAAATAGCGGCCAGCAAATGTGAACAGGACGGTGCATCTGCAGAGGTCTGAGAGACCTTTGACGCATGCATGCAAAAGGGATCCGCTCTCCCATACTTCTAGCGGTTTGTGCGCTGTGGATTGGCTGCCTTCCAATGTGGATCGGATTTAAGCTCGCACTGGGGACGGCATTCATCGGAACCCATGCCCTGTTCCGCAAATCGCATTTTAGTATCCTCCCGACCGGTTTGATGATCATGCTTGGAATTTGTATGCATGAATATTCGGATTGGATTCGACCAAAACCCCACCTTCCGTTGACGGGGCTATGGAGCTGCCAATCCCAAGGCATACAGAAGGAAGGCCGCGGATTCAGCTTACTTTGTCAATGCAACGCTTATCGCAAGCCATTCCGGGTAGAATGGCCTCATGCCTCACCTCCACCATTCGAGACGCCCTTCCTAGGCTCTATGATGCCATTTACGCATCTTCCACCGGGCGTTATCCAATGGAAACATCGACGGAGCATCTATGGCTCTCTTCATCCAACTTGGAACCAGCAAGTTTCTCGTGGGCCCGATGCTGTTCAAAACCATCAAATACACGCTTGGCCAGCCCCCCCGGTGACGTCAAAGTCTGAGCTTTGGAACGATCTGAGCAGGGTTTTTTCGCCAAGCGTTAGCGGCTTGCTCTTTGCGCTGTCGACTGGGGACAAGCAATACGTTGTACCCAAAACAAGAGCCGCACTCACGCATGCGGGTCTCGCTCATTTGCTTGCAGTCAGCGGCTATCACGTTGGCCTCGTAGCGACAATACCCCTGTTTCTGTTGCGGAGCAGACGCCGTGTCTTCCGATTTTGTGGATTCATTTCGTTGGTTGGCGTATGGAACTTTATTGCATTCTGTGAATGGCCGATTTCTGCCATTCGCGCTGGGATTATGGTCACTCTTTTCGCTGCTTTTCAACTGGCTTACCGGAACGTTTCGTCCCTTCAAATACTGGCGTTATCGGCTTGGGTTTTGCTCATCATTCGACCGGGCATCGCTGGAGAACTCGGTGCTCAATTGAGTTTTATGGCTGTCCTGTCTATTTTGTTGGCACTTCAGAGTATACCGAGAAACAACATCGGAAAGAAAGCCCTTGCACTCTTGGCCGTACCGGTGGCTGCGCAATGGGGCACCGGATGTATCTCGTGGTCCACTTTCGGAATTTTTCCCTGGTATTTTTTGCTATTCAACTTGATTGCTTCGCCCGCAATGGTGCTCATTGGTTTGGGATTGGCGGGATGGCTTCTGCTGCGTTCTGGATTTCCGTCAGGCTTGAGCGACCAATGGGCTCAGCACATGAATAGCCTGCTCGAACCATTGGTTGACTCCTTGACAACTTCATTTCATGCTGGATGGAGCGTTTACGTTGGGGCCGTGCCAGAATGGATCTGGTGGATCACGAGCGGGGGGTTCATCCTCGGTGCGGTAATCGTAAACATAAAACCAAAGCAATGGCGACGGGTTCTTGGGCTCAACGCAAGTCTCCTGCTCGCCCTGACTCCCTGGATCGGGTGGTACATGGTAGACACCGTTGAGGTGACTTACCGCAGATCTGTGATTTTGACGACGCAACTGCATGCTCCTCACGCCGTCCTTTTAGACGCCCGAGACAGCACTTTTTTCAAAAGGCAATGTGCCCAAAGAAATGTAAATCACTTGCATTGGGAGGTACTCGAACCAAACGCTTACTGGAGCGATTCTCTTGGCGACTGGCTTGTTCGCCCTGAGTCTGAAGTGGTATGGGGGAAAATAAAGAACCGCCCAATCAGGATTAGCCGATTGGGCGGTTCAAGCATATCGTTAGTTTTCGGAGCCGACAGAAGTCAAATGACCTCTTGGGGAGACCCCGTTCACTTCCGACGCAATCTGTTCAATTCAGATGAAGCAAGTTGGTAAGCACTTGATCCACGTATCCATCCCACTCTGGTAAATCAGCTATGGGGAGAATGGCGTTCACTCGGTTATTTCGGCGACTGTAAATCGCCTCTACATAGAATCCATTCAATTCAAAAATGCAAAGAATGTATCGGTTTTCGACGATGCGTTGGGCCAAACAAATGCCGTGGTCCCACATATAATTTGTCTTTTCGTCGAGCGGTAATCGGTTGAAAGCTGTCAAGTCCATTCTGATATATACTAAGTGTGAAGTCGTAGGGTTCATACGGGAATCAGCCTTCAAATGTTTCACCCTCTTTCCATTACTTTTGAAATATGACACCTGTTGAAATTATCGAATGTCCAAGAGATGCCATCCAAGGATGGCCTCACCCGGTGTCCACCGAAGACAAACTTGCTTATTATCGATCTCTGTTGGACGTTGGCTTTTCAACGTTGGACATGGGAAGCTTTGTTTCCCACAAAGCGGTCCCACAAATGGCGGATACACGCGCAGTCTTTAATGCCTTAGCAGATGAAGGAAAGCTCGATGGCCCTACAAAACCTTTGGTCATTGTAGCCAATGAAAGAGGTGCAAAAGATGCGAGAGCCGCACATGGCGTGCGCGTGGTTGGATTCCCTTTGAGCGTTTCTGCAACCTTCCAAATGAGAAATACAGGGGCCGATAGCGATGCCGCTTGGCTTAGACTGTCCCACATCAAGGAGTTGTTGGAATCCACAGGAATCGAATTGGTCGTATACCTCAGCATGGGATTTGGAAATCCGTACGGAGATGATTGGAGCGAATCCTTGCTCATCGATTGGATCGGTGAATTGGAGCGTCGCATTGCTCCAGATGTCATTGCCTTGAGTGATACCGTTGGCAACGCCACACCAGAATTGCTCACCTCGAGTTTTCGCCAAGCAATCGAGGTGTCAGGCTCGACTGCGCTTGGTGCTCACCTGCATGCCGCTCCTTGGGATGTCCATGCCAAAATTCAAGCCGTATGGGATGCCGGGTGCCGAAGGTTTGATTCTGCAATGAGAGGAATTGGGGGGTGTCCAATGGCGCAAGAAGAACTGGTTGGAAACGTTCCCACAGAAGCGCTGTATTCCTTTCTAAAGGAAGTCACTCCTATTGAGTTTGACCAGCGAGCTTGGAATCATGCACAAAGCTTGGCTGTAGATCTATTTCAGGATGGATAAAAAAAAGCCTCAATTTTTCAATTGAGGCAGTATTCAAAAAGGTTGACTTCAAACCTGTGACGGTGCATATAGATCTGTTCAAACTTTTCGATGTCAATGTGGATACGGTAATGTTTCATAGAAGTGGTTAAGTACACTCCTTTACGTATTCATCTACTTAAAGTTACATTTAAACGATTAAATACCTGAAGTCATCACAGCAAGGAGCAGCCCCGCAACCGTAGCTAGGAGCTTGTTGCGGTTGAATCGGTGGCCATCGCTGGCCTCGAAAAGAATGGTCGTGCTGATGTGCAGAAGAATTCCGATCAGAATGCCACCAGCCCAAACAGGCAGTTCACTCGACCACGCTCCTCCCAAGCTCATCAGTCCATGGTAAGCAACCATGCCCAAAAGCGGCATTAGGCCAAAGACCCCCAAGGCAAGCCAACGTTTTGCCCTTGAAATACCCAGCGCATCCAACAAACCCATCAGCACGAGTGCCACCGGAAACTTATGCAAAGTCAATCCCACAAGCAGAGCCAAATCAACCCCTTCGATTCCATGCAAATGAATGTGACCCGCGTGATCATGGGCATGATCGTGAAGATGATCGTGACCTCCTTCTTCCGCTTCAGAATGCAGAGGCATGGACTCAATAAAAGCATGAAGGCAAAGGCTAAAAAACATGGCCCAAGGCATTTTTGATTTGCCACTCGTCTCAGTTGAATGCACGTGGACGTGCCCGTGCTCTATGCCCTGTGAGCCGTATTCTAAGAACCCCTGAAACAAAAATCCCAGCACAACGATCCACCCTACCCGAGGGTCCAAGGCGTACGTCTCTGGCACAAGGTGATTGAAAATAATTCCAATCAGAAACGCTCCACCAAAAGCCAATATCAAGCTCAGGTGTTGTTGAAGGTATCTACCGAACCGGTCATAAGCCGCAGCACCAGCGAGTGCTATAGCCATTAATATAAGGGCTGCTAACCACATGATAATTTCTGAGCGACAAGTATACACCGAGGACTATTCAAGGTCAAAGGGTTTAGAGAATAATCTCCATACCGATGCAGCGTTCGCCAACCCAAAGATTCAAGCTGACGCTCCCAATCCTGAGGTGACCAAGCCCTTACGCGCTCGACAAAATGCTTGGGCAACCCAGAAGAATCCACATATTGAATGGATTTTTCAATCCAACCACCGGCAATTCTTCGATGAATTGAAAAGGAATAATCCTCCCGTTCAATTATTTCTTCCGGGACCAATTTGCTCTCGACCCAAGGCAAATTCAGGAAATCTAAAATGAATACTCCCTGCTCGCTTAGCACGTGATCAATCCCCTTGAACGTGAACTCCAGATCTCGTTCATCTTCGAAATATCCCATGCTGGTGAACATGGAAACCACCGCGTCAAATTGATGGAGGCTAAATGAAATCGGTAAGGTTCGCATATCCCCTACACGAAAATCAAGCCGATCCCTTTTGGCATACTTTACTTGGGCCGACCGAATGCTGTTCTCACTCAAATCTACTCCCGTAACCTGGTGGCCCAATTCGGCCAAATGTGCCGCATGCCTCCCGGCCCCGCACCCCAGATCGAGAACCCGAAGATTCCGCTCTGAGAGGATGACGTGAGATACCTGCTCTATGAACTTCTCCGCCTCTCGATCATCTCGCTTTTGATAGAGCGAATGGTACGCATCGGTGTTGAACCAATGACGAAACCAATCCGAGTCGCTTTTCCACAAATCAATCATCATTACTATTCTGCAAACCTACTTCGAAATCGAGCCCTTTGGTTTTATTTTGATACATGTCCAGTGTGGTTCCTTCAGATTCGACTAACCTGCCCGTGAACCAATCGTTTGCAGCAGATTCCACCGCCATGTCATCATGCGAATTGAGGTGGACAGGTCCGGTTCATGATTCCAGTTCACGGTTTATACTTGATTGGATGGAGAATCGCCTGGATGCAGTGCAGGCTTCAAAATTGCAGAAAAAGAGAATTGTCCATGTGGCAATTGAACTTCTACAAAACCTCCACCATCATTCCGCCTCACCAAAGGAAAAAATTGTCTTTTCAATTCACGAAACCAACTCCAATCGTTGGACCGTGCGATCACAAAATCCTGTCAAGCCTGAAGCCCAGAAGCCGCTTGAAGACCGCTGGACGCAACTTAAAAGCCTTAATCTGGAAGCCCTTCGTGCCCAACGCATGAAGCAAATCTCCAAGCATGAACGAAGCCTTCACGGCGGGGGCGGCATTGGGCTCAATGAGATATTGAGGAAATCAGACGGCTCTGCAGAAATGAATTTCTCAAAATCACAATCTGATGTGGTTGTTACTTTTATTGCCGAACTACCTTTACGCTCATGAGTTTACTCCAACTTGAAGGAACGCCCAAAACCCCAAAAGTAGAATTCATCGACGCTCCAATGTCCTTGGCACTGAGCGGTAGATCCATTCCTGAAAATTCAATCGAATTTTACAAGCCGCTGATGGATTGGGTAGATGCTCATTTGTCGGATTCCAGTAGCAATCCAATCGAAGTTTCTATTCGCCTAGAGTACTTCAACACAAGCAGCAGCAAATGCCTTATGGATTTTTTGAAGCGGATTGAAAAATCTCCCGTCAACGCAACCATTCTGTGGTACTATGAAGAAGAGGATGAGGACATGCTTGAAGCTGGAGAAGATTACGATGCCATCATTGATATTCCCTTCCGATTGATTGCAACATCAGCCTAAGGATCAGTCCAGGCGACGGCCCCAACTCCATCGTTCAGGCAAGCGATTCGCCAATATAAAATAGAGGGCCAACGTCATTGTCCACAGCATGAGCAGGTTGAATGCCGGTGTTTTAAATGGATAAGGCCCAAGCTGTTTTTCAGGCACATAATAAGGTGCATTCCAAGCTTGTATTCCCAAAGGCATTTGATGAATAAATGCTGTTTCTTGGACTAAACCCCTCGAGGAAACCGCGATGCGTTGATTCCGGTCCGTTTGCATGACCCAATCCTGCAACGCTTCATTGTGGTGACGGTCTTTCAGCTTCTTCAAATCAACATTTTGAGCCAATGCCGTCCTCAATGAATCGCGTTGCCTAAACGCCTCTCGATAAACCTGCTTAAACATGGAACGAAGTTCTGATTCAGTACCCAAGCCCTCTACGTCGTAGCCCCAGCTCTCCAATTCAAGACAAGCTTTGGACCATTCTTCCTTCCGCAATTGCTCTGAATCCAGATCGCGATAAGATTGATACCAAAAGTCCCGCCGCCAAGCAGAACGCTCCAACCTGTCCTCCAACTTAACAAAGGGTTTATCCGACTCATTCTCCCGCGTCAGATGCACGGCTAGCGACTCAAAGCCCCAGCGTGATGCCATCATATTCCCAATAATGGGTACACGGTCCACTTGGGTAAAGATGGGATTAAAGCGGTCAAACCGAATAATCGCTCCTCCAAAAATAATCTGGGGAATAATCAAAAGCGGAATAATGATGTAGATGTTCTTCGCCGACTTCATCGCTGACGACAGATTCAAACCCAATAAGTTTGAAAAACTACTCAAGCTGAATAAAGTTAAGAATATCATTCCCAATGCGTTGGGAATTTCGAGAGTCCATACAGCAATCCCTGCGTATAAGAAGCTCTGAAGCGCACTTATGCCAAGCATCATGGCTGTTTTAGAAGCCAAATACGCGTTCCAATTCAATTGCAAGAATCGCTCGCGCCGCAGCGTCGGTCGGTCCCGAAAAATCTCCTCTGCACTAAAACTTAAACCAAGGAACAAGGAAACAATGACCGAAATGAAAAGGAACTGAGGAAGATTCTCGCTCTCGCGGTAGATGTAGTCATGCTCCCCTCCCTGGTACCGCGTGAATAGCGCTAACAACATGGCCAGCGCTGGCGCCTGCAGCAGGTTCATCCAAACGTACTGCCGATTTTTCTTTTTTGCTGCAAAATCTCGTTGCCAAAAGACCTTGAACTGCGTCCACCAAGCAGGGGTTTGCCCCTGCTCAGGTAGCTCCTCTTTCGATATTTTTCCTGCCACAGCATGAGGCTGGATCATGTTGTAATAGTCGTTCCATTCAATCGGTGAAACCCGACGGTTCTCCGTTAAATGGCCATATTCATCGACCATGCATGACTCAATGGTTTCGAATATCTCTTCCGGATTAATCGTTCCGCATTCGTAGCAAATACTCTCCTTAGAAACCACTTGGTTGGATACCTCTTTGAGGAAGCTCAAACATTCCATTGGATTGCCTTGATAAACCGGATAGCCTCCAACATCCATGAGCAAAAGCTGGTCAAACAGCTTGAAGATATCCGAACTTGGCTGATGGATCACAACAAAGATAACTTTGCCCCGAAGGGTGAGTTCTTTCAGGATATCCATGATGTGCTCGCTATCCCGGCTTGACAGTCCGCTTGTAGGTTCATCCACAAACAACACATCAGGCTCACGAATCAACTCCAGCCCTATGTTCAACCGTTTCCGTTGGCCACCTGATATGGTTTTATCCATCACAGATCCTACACGCAAGTCCCGAATATCCCAAAGACCGAGTCGCCTCAAGGTCTTTTCAACTTGCTCTTCAAGGGCGGTGTCATCCAAATTGGCAAGGCTCAATTGGGCGCTGAACTTCAAGTTATCCCATACACTCAACTCACTAATTAGCACATCTTGTTGCGCAATGTGACCGATACTTCCCTTCGTATGAGCAGCTTCATCATGCACCGAATATCCATTCAAATAGACCTGACCAAAAGTGGGCTTTTGCGAGCCATTCAAAATATTGAGCAAAGTCGATTTACCTGAACCACTCGCACCCATGATACCTATTAAATCACCAGAACTTGCATGCACCGACAGGGGGCGCAAGGCTTGTTCGCCTGGATATGAGAAGTAATGCGAAAGGTCAACGCCTTTAAACTCAATTTGAGCCATATCTCGATCACACTCAGAGCACATCTGAAGCACATCGCTAAAGAAAACGGTATGACCGGATCCATTTTTGAGCACACTGCCTTGTGCCATAGGGGTTGTCGCCAAGGAGACTAATGGATTGCCGTTCAGACGTAAATCACCCGTGCCCAAATTCTTGATAAAGAAAAGTTCATCAGATGAAACATTGCAAGCCACCACTTGAAAGTCAACTTCATGAGGAAAAGAAATTGAAAAAACAGGGGAGTCACACACGTCTTCTGTGCTGTCACATTTTACCAATTGCTTGATATTCAATGCATCCTGTTCATTCAACAGGAGCGCAGAAGACACCGAGTTCAAAAAACTGTCAGCGTCATCAATGGTCCCCGTTGATTTGGCTAATTCTGATAGACGGGCAAACATGATGAGCCGATCGGTTACTTCAAGCTCTCCCTGAATTTGATCGCATAAAAAAAGCAGGCGCACCGAAAGTTTGGATTTGCGCTTGGCAAGCATTCGCTCATCATTCGTGTCGGGCGCCCTTTTATTCAATTCAGCAAGCGCCGTATCGTAATGTTTTAGATACGTCTTGGTGAGCTCAAAGGAAAGTCTACCGGATAGATACCGGTCCGCCGCTTGGCGACCCAACATGGCTTCACGAGAACTCCTTCCTGCAGCAAAAACTGCAAAAAGCCGCATGAGCGCATCAAGGATACCCGTGGTCATCATAGTGTTCACCTACGATGAAACCCCTAGAAAAGTTGCAGTTTACCGATAAAAAAGGCGATTACTGCCTTTCAAAGCACCCTTTGTCGGGAACTCCGATGTTTCGAGGCAAACCATCGAGGTCCGTGGAAATATTAAATTGGGATAAGCCTCCATCCCAGAGCGTGTTGTTGGATGTCAAGTGGAAATCTCGGTTAGAATTTGAGGCGAATGGGGGCACATTATCCGCAGTTGTGGCCTCAAGAATGGCAGATGGAAAATCCTCATCCTGCACATCCACTGCAGAGTTCCGAATCAACGGATTCAGCGGAACATTCAACAAACTCACAACCAATTCATCAAAATCGGATAAGGAATAATTGTTGCCCCACATGATGCAATTGTTGAACTCCGAGCCCTCCAAAGAGCGCACTTGAATTTGTCCGTTCACGTCTTCGTACCAATCCGTCATCAATACGGAAGGAGATTGGCGCACGCCTTCTGACCAATAATTTGCAAACGTGCAATGATCCATTCGGTACCTTCCACCCAATGTAAACGCCGCGGTGGACTGGCCACAATCGTACATGAGGTTGTTGTATCCGTCAATCGTCGCGCCTTGCGCATACAGGCCATAAGCACTCATATTGTAAATGACGGTATTGGTGATTTCCAAGGCCGGTTCTGCCGAAGTGCCCGTTGTATCTACCTGCAATCCGATGGTGCCATTTTTTAATACGGCATAATCCATTCTGCACTCAACCCCTCCAAACAACCAAATCCCCCCTCGTTGCGCTGTGAACTCCTCAATTCCATATTCCGTCTCAAATTGAAAATCAAGTTCAATGCCCCATTGACCAGCAGCATCAGCATAGGAATCCTCTAATCGATCTCCTTGAAAGACCACCTCATTCCCCAAACTCCCATTCACTTCAATGGTCGACTGATAGACCAGGATTCCAGATCCGTTGTGCACATGCACTTGTGTGCCTTCCTCAATGGTCAGTTGGCAACCGGGCTCCACTTCAACAATACCGTATACTACGTGAGGCAGGTCAGACTCCCATACTTCATTGCAGGAAGGCAAAGGTGAAATCTGGTCCAGTCCCCCGTGAAAATGAGCGTTTTGCCCCCACGCGATCAATTTGACGAACTGGTCGAATCCATTGGCATTGACACGGATCTCATCTTCGATGATGAAGGGGACATTCATGTCTGTGGGATCCACGGTGACTTCGATGAATATCCACATGCTGTCTTCTGACATCAGCGGCCAATCGGTGACACTCGGTCCCACTTCGCCGTCTATGTTAATGCGAAACGGTGACTCCACTCCTCCCACCAATGAAATTTCATCAATGCGCACCGCTTCATTGCTGGAATTAAAAACTTTCAATGGCAAGGTAACCGAACCAATAGTGGTGAATACGGTATCAAAAAGCACCGTATCTGCTGAAAAGGACAACCTCAAATCCGGATTGTCGGAATACGACACTTTTCCGCAGCTTCCCAACGCAGCAAGCACCGCAGCAATTAGCAATGTCATCCACGGTACCATGCTCATCTGGGGCGCATTGAAAAATATCATACTTGTCTTCATGGAATGCAAAGATGATGCATATTCACGGTATGAACGCAGATCATCAAGAATTCATTGCGCACTTAAAACGACATGATCAAATCTTATATGACCGAGTTCGTTCACATGGCCCAGTCACATTTCCGTCGGTGAAACCAACTCCTAAATCATCCTTTATTGCGCTTTGCAGAGCGATCGTAGGCCAACAATTAAGCACAAAGGCCGCCGCGACCATCTTCCTTAGACTTTCCGAATGGGCTGAGGCTAACGGCGGTCTTACACCTTCGTTCATCCTCAAGCACAATGCACAGGAAATGCGCAACGTCGGCTTGAGTCTCCAAAAGGCCTCCTACCTTCTCGCCTTGAGCAACGCTTGGAATGACAATGAAGATCGTTTTGAATCCCTCCACACCCTCTCAAATGAGCAGGTGATCGCTACGTTGACCGAGATCAAAGGAATAGGTATTTGGACGGCTCAGATGTTCCTGATCTTTACCTTGCTTCGACCCGATGTATTTGCCCCAGGAGATTTGGGACTCAAAAAAGCCATGGAGCGCCTGTATGGCATTTCCATGGCTTCTTCTGAATCCATCTTTCGAGCCCATGCCGAACGATGGGCTCCTTATCGCTCCCTCGCCTGTATGCACCTTTGGAAGGTGCTCGATTCGAATGAATCAGCCGAGGTAGCTCTTTAGAATACGGCTTCTGCTTGTGTGCTTCAATCGACGGATCGCCTTTTCTTTAATTTGACGAACTCGCTCACGGGTCAAATCAAAGCGCTCACCAATTTCCTCCAAGGTCATTGGGTGCTCACCATTCAAGCCGAAATACAGACGAATCACATCACCTTCACGAGGCGTGAGTGTGCGCAAGGAACGTTCAATTTCTTTTCGAAGCGACTCCGTCATCAAATCCATATCCGGTGAAGGCGTATCTCCGGTCCGCATAACATCGTACATATTGGAGGACGACTCATCGCCATCCTTCAATGGAGCATCCATGGACACGTGACGGCCGGCATTTTTCATGCTTTGCTTCACCTCGTCCAACGTCATGTCCAAGGTCTCAGCCAATTCCGCTGCGGTAGGAGGACGCTCAAACTCTTGCTCTAAACGAGCAAAAGCCTTGTTGATTTTGTTGATGGAACCAATCTTATTGAGCGGCAGTCGAACAATTCGGCTTTGCTCAGCCAAAGCCTGTAAAATACTCTGGCGGATCCACCAAACTGCATATGAAATAAACTTAAAGCCCCGCGTTTCATCGAAACGTTGCGCAGCTTTGATCAATCCCAAGTTGCCTTCGTTGATCAAGTCAGGCAAGGATAATCCTTGGTTTTGATATTGCTTCGATACCGACACCACAAAACGCAAATTGGCTTTCGTCAACTTCTCCAGCGCCACTTGATCTCCCTTCTTGATGCGACGAGCCAACTCCACCTCCTCCTCTGCAGTAATCAAATCTACCCGACCAATCTCCTGCAAATATTTGTCAAGAGAAGCGGTCTCACGATTCGTAACCTGCTTGGTGATTTTTAGTTGCCTCATGGATTGAATTGCTTGATTGTCGTATTAGAATAAATGAATTTCAATGGACTTTGTTGCACCAACGGTGTTAATCGTTGTTGCTTTCTTCACGCCGAGGACCTCGATCGCGGTCACGATCACCTCGTCCTCGTCCTCGATCACGGCCTCCGCGATCGCCACGAGGGCGTTCTTCTCGCTCAACGTAGCCCTCTGGCTTCGGCATCAAAACCTTGCGACTCAATTTAATTTTACCCGTCTTATCGTCTCGCCCTACCACTTTAAATTTCACGAGCTCTCCTTCCTTCAGAATGTCTTCTACTCGGTCTACGCGGTTCCAATCCAATTCAGAGACGTGAAGCAATCCATCTTGGCCAGGAATGACTTCCACAAAGGCACCATAAGGCATGATGCTTTTCACCTTGCCTTCGTACTCTTCACCTATTTCCACCGTTGGTGGGAAAGCAATCGCACGGACTTTAGCTAGCGCTGCGTCAATGGCAGATTTATTCGCTGCCGCAATCTCTACGATGCCTTTTCCGTTCACATCTTCGATGCTGATAGTGGTCTCTGTTTCAGCTTGGATTTCCTGAATGATTTTTCCTCCTGGACCAATGATTGGTCCAATAGCATCTCCTGGAACTTCCAATGAAACAATCCGCGGAGCATGCTCTTTGTAGTCGCTTCTCGGCTCAGATAGACTTCCGAGCATCTCACGGCGAATGTGATGACGGCCTTCTCGAGCTTGCGCCAGCGCTTCACGAAGCTGCTGGAAGCTCAAGCCTTTGATCTTAATGTCCATCTGGCACGCGGTAATGCCGTGCTCTGTTCCGGTCACCTTGAAATCCATATCCCCCAGGTGGTCTTCATCGCCTAAGATGTCCGACAACACAACGTACTTGCCAGATTCTTGATCCGTAATCAATCCCATGGCAATTCCAGAGACAGGTGCCTTAATTGGAACACCTCCATCCATTAACGCCAACGTGCCCGCACAGACTGTTGCCATCGAAGATGAACCGTTAGATTCAAGGATCTCACTCACCAACCGAATGGTGTATGGGCAATCTGCCGTATCAGGCAGAACACCCTTAAGCGCGCGCAGCGCAAGGTTTCCATGCCCTACTTCTCGGCGGCTTGTTCCTCTCAATGGTCGCTCCTCTCCTGTTGAAAACGGCGGGAAGTTGTAATGCAATAAGAACTTCTCGTTTTTCCGAACCAATGCGCTATCAATCAGCTGCTCATCCAATTTCGTTCCCAACGTCAGGGTTGTTAACGATTGCGTTTCACCTCGCGTAAAGATGGCACTACCGTGTGTGCTCGGTAAGTAATCAACTTCAGTCCAAATCGATCGGATATCCGTTGACTTCCTGCCATCTAATCGGACGCCTTCGTTCAACAACAAATCCCGAATGGCTTTCTTTTGAACAGCTCCAATGTACTGACGCAGCATAAAGCTCTTCTCTGAAGCCTCTTCAGGAGAAATGGTCGCCATGAAAGCGTCTTTCAATTCCTTGAACTTTTTCTTCCGCTCTTCTTTTGAAGTTCCTTGCTTGGCCGCTTCATACATTGAATCGGTCAAAGCTGCATTCACGCGACCGCGCAAATCTTCATCGTGGTCCTCGTGCGAATATTCGCGCTGAACTCCGAAGTGCCCCGTCATTTTGGCCAGCGCATTTTGCGCTTCGCATTGCTTTTGAATGGCAACGTGAGCTGCTTCGATGGCATCAACCATCTCATCTTCACTGGCCTCGTTCATTTCACCCTCCACCATCACGATGCTATCCAAGCTTCCAGCCACCATGATGTCCATGTCCGCCCGCTCCAATTCAGATCGGTGAGGGTTGATGACAAATTCGCCATCGACTCTCGCTACGCGAACTTCGGAAATGGGTCCATCAAATGGAATATCGCTTACGGAAAGACAGGCAGAAGCTGCTAAACCAGCTAAGCTATCTGGCAAGACTTCTTCATCCGCAGACATCAATTGAATCATCACCTGGGTTCCAGCATGGTAATCGCTTGGAAACGTCGGACGCAAGGCCCGGTCTACCAATCGCATGACCAGCACTTCCGTATCGGATGGCCGTGCCTCTCGCTTGAAAAATCCACCTGGGAATCTTCCAGCAGCAGCGTATTTTTCGCGGTAATCAACCGTCAGAGGTAAAAAATCTACATCATCTCGCACTTCATGCGAAGAAACTGCTGTTGCCAGCAACATGGTTTTGCCGCATTTAACGACTACTGAACCGTGCGCTTGCTTTGCAAGCTTGCCGGTTTCAATGGTGATCTCGCGCCCGTTGCCGAGATCAATGGTTTGGTTGTGTACCGTATAATTCATCTTTCCTGTAAAATCATCTTGAGGCATCTCACCCCATTGGGTGCAGACGCATAAAAACGAAGAAGGCAATGGTTAATTACCAATTGCCTCCTCCGTTTAAAATTTCTTCTTTAGCGACGCAAGCCGAGTTTCGCGACAATCTCGCGGTAACGCGCAATCTCTTTCGCTTTGAGGTAATCCAATAACTTTCGACGCTTACCTACCAACTTAATCAACGCTCGCTGCGTGTGAAAGTCTTTTCGGTTTTTCTTCAAATGCTCCGTGAGGTGCGCAATTCGAAACGAGAACATGGCAACCTGTGCCTCCGCGCTTCCCGTGTCTTTTTCGTTCGTGCCAAAGGTGGCAAAGAACTCTTTCTTTTTGGTGGAATCTAAATACATGTCGAAATCAAATCGATGTTCGTGATGCTAAAATTGAGGCGCGAAGATACAACTCATTGGCGCGCAATCCAATGCCAACAACTGTTTTATTGAACCTTCGGAAAATCACCCATCGCCCGCAAGCTGAAGGCCAGTTTTTCCTTGAGATCTTTGCGTTCGACGATGGCATCCAAGAATCCATGTTCCAATAAGAATTCAGACCGCTGAAATCCTTCAGGTAATTCTTTTCCGATAGTCTCCTTAACCACCCGAGGACCAGCAAAACCAATGAGTGCATTGGGCTCTGCAATATTCATATCACCGAGCATAGCAAAAGATGCCGTTACTCCGCCTGTGGTCGGATCTGTTAAAACTGAGATGTACGGTAGACCCGCTTTGGAAAGCAATGAAAGCCGCGCACTTGTTTTTGCCATTTGCATCAGGCTCAAGCCCGCTTCCATCATCCTCGCTCCCCCAGACTTGCTAATGCATATAAAAGGGCAGCCCTTTTTTAATGCATGATCAATTCCTCGGGCAATCTTCTCTCCAACCACACTGCCCATTGAGCCGCCAATAAATTGAAAGTCCATGCAACTAATCACTACCGGCATCCCATTGAGCTCTCCGGAGGCTGTTCTCAATGCATCACTCAAGCCCGTCTTCTTCTTGGCTGCTTCCAGCCGATCCGTATACGTTTTTGTGTCCTCGAACTCAAGGGGGTCTGAACTCGTGATTTTCGGTGCAATCTCACGGAACTTCCCTTCATCAAACAAGATTTTAAAGTACCCCTCACTCCCGATGCGATCGTGGTGTCCGCAGTAATTGCAAACGCTCATGCGCTCAACATGCTGTTGAGAGGTAACGACCGTTTTGCAACTAGGGCACTGGTACCACGCACCTTCAGGAATCTCCTTCTTCTCGGTGCTCTTCGTGGTAATCCCCTCTTGAATTCGTTTAAACCAACCCATTTGTTCTCATTTTACAGGCCAAAGGTAACGAACGCCATTGTTTTCTCAGAAAGAATGCCCGATACCCAAATGCACTTGGCCTTTGGGTGCCGACATATCCATCCATCGCTCCAACGCATTCACTGATGGATCGTGCACACGCAGCGCACCGTCGATGCGCAAAAGGAAGAAATCAAAGTCAACTCGGATACCCAATCCGGAGCCAAGAGCGACAGAATTCCAATTGAGTGCCTGCAAGGCTGAGGAGTTTGAATTCGCAAAAAGCCAGACATTGCCCGCATCGACGAACCATGCCAATTCCAACGCTTCGGTTAAGTACCGTCGGTACTCCATGGAAAATTCAATTTGTAGGTCTCCAACTCCATTGACCACACCTGATCCGGGAATTTCATCAGTCGAAAAGCCCGGTCCTAAATTGCGCACAGACCACCCTCTAATTCCATTGGTTCCGCCAGCATAAAATGCCCGGTCAAATGGCATGGCATCCATGTTAGACCCTGTTTTTGCAGCGCCTAATTTCAACCGATAATGCCACCCAACTTGGGAAGGCCTGTCCACGCGGACTTGTCCGGCCCATTCCGTCTCCAAACGGATATAATGTGCCAAAGGGACTCCCGCAAAAGTCATGGTTCCCAGGTTTTCTGCCCCACCCTCCAGCGCTTGATTAAGCAAACTAAGCCCCATGCCCGTCCACTCAAAGTCCATGCGGTATCGACCAGTCAACGCCCACGCCTCTTTGCCCCAGTCCGACTCCCAATGCAATCTTGAAAGCATCGAAGCATAGTCTGCAAATCGAGCACTCAAAAATGGGTTGTTCTGATCCACCAACCAATCCTCGAACTCCGGCTTTGATTGGATATCGGAAAAACGGAATTCGAACGGCACGATTTCGAGCTGACTCTTCTTTGCAGGGTTCTCGATGAAATTGAACCCGTATCGAAATCCTACAGCTTCACGGACATACTCTGGCCTAATCTCCCGCACCCAATTCGCAGCGATGGTGGTTCTCGCTTGGTTCGACGGCCGCAGACGCTTCAAGTCCAGAGGAGGGATTCCCATCGTGGAATAATCCAGGTCGACGGACCAGGTTCCACTATTGGGCACCAGTGATTCATTTGAGTAACTAAATGGTCTGGTCGATATCAGCCCTCCAGAGACCTTCGCTCCCCATGTGTTGCCTTTGCCTGAAAAATTATGGTCTCTCCAAGCGAAACTAACGACCGGTCCATACCGGGCATCACTTCGAATCATTTCCATCGCAGTAACCAACCCAAAACGCTTTCGCAGGTGAATGTTGATTTCAACATCATACACATTTCCTGATGAGGTTGTCGAACGCAATGAACCGGGAATTTCCACTCGGCTAACGCTGGGAAGCCTGGACAGACGCTGATACGTGGATTGCAAATCCCTCTCGTTAAATCGACCTCCTGAGTCGAGTGCAATGAGAAATGACACCATGGATGAATCCAATCCACTTGAATTCGAATCGAGCGCTGTCCCATCCGTCCAGTTCACAGACCCAAAACGTGCCTTGATATGCGGTTGTGGTGAGCCGAATTGATCCCAATCTTGTGGTAAAATCTCTGCGTCGATCCGAGTCCGATGGCCTTTGGGGTCAAAAGAGGTGTCTGCGACAAAATAAATGTGCGACTCTTGAATAGAGGGATACCCAACATTTCTTAGGCTTTTGGCAACATCTTCCCGAAAGGCATCCAAAGCCTGAACATCAAGTTTACTTCCGAGGGGCAACGTGGCATTTAATGCGGCTGCGTTCCCCTCTAAGCCTGAACCATCGAGGCTCCAATTCCATTCACCAATGGTCCATAAATGACCTAAGTCCAATTGAAATTGAACCGCCGCTTTGCGCGGATGTAAACTGTCAACAATGGTTGTACATGTGGCATTGAGGTAGCCCTTGCGCCTCGCCAAGCTCTGCACGTTCATCCTAGAACGCTCCGTCAGCAAACGGTCATAGACGACAGGTGGCTCCCCCATTCGCTCAGCCAACCACCATCGAACACCACCTTCTGCCCTCCCTTTTTCCAATCTGCGCTGCATGGATCGTTCCAACGATGACGCGGAAACCATCAAATTGAACCGCATGGGAATTCTCGCCCACAAAATGGCGCTGTTCGGGCGTTGGCGCAATACATCTTCAAAGTCTCCTAAATCCTCTATTTCACCCTCAGCAAGCTCTACTTGAACCTTGGTCAGCAGCCGCTCACCAGGGTCCAATCTCTTCGACACAGAACAAGAACTCAAAGCAATCAAGGCGCTTAATCCATAGCTTTGCCATCTATTCCTGCTCCACATGACCCGCCAAGAAATCCTATCCATCCGAGCCCTGCGCAAACGCGCAGAGCGCCATGCTGCAGGACTGTTTGTTGTAGAAGGCGAAAAAGGAATCATCGAACTTGCAAAAAGCACTTTGTCTGTGCAACGAATTTACTGTGTCGCAACCACGATTGACATAATTCCAGATAAACTTCAGGCAGAAACGGAGCAAATTTCAGCCAAAGAAATGGATCGCATTACACAAATGACCACGGCTCCTGGTATCCTAGCCGTAGTGGCGATCCCTCATTATTCGGTCCAGCACGTTTTGGAACAGATCGAATCTGCACCAACGCCGATTGGCCTGGTAGCTTCTCGTATTGCTGATCCCGGCAACCTCGGAACGCTCATTCGCAGCGTGGATTGGTTTGGAATGGGAGGCATTTTGGTCAGCGCAGACGCAACGGATCCTTGGTCTAGCAAATGCGTTCAAGCCTCGATGGGCTCCATTTTTCGTGTACCTGTTGCCGTTCTTGATGCAGAAATGAGCTCAGAACAAGCGCATTTTCATCTAGAAATGGAGGGCACGCCTTACACTGAAGTCGCATGGGAAAAAGGCCTGCTCTGGGTCGGTTCAGAATCGCATGGTTTCAAAGGAACCTCGTTGCCAGAGCATTCCATTCCCGTCCACATCCCTGCAAAAGGGCGAGCCGAATCCCTGAATGCAGGTGTAGCAGGCTCTGTTGTTTGTGCCGAAATCGCCCGAGCTTGGAAGGAAAAGTAAGGATTTGCTAATGGAAGACCGCGGAACGCTCCGCAACTACGCGGTTCAGAAGCGGAGTCATGGTAATCTCGCACCACTTCTTTTCAATTTCGGTGTGAGTGACATCCAAATCACTCATTAATTCGCTAATCATCGCCAGGCGTTCCATGCATTGATTTTGGATTTCAGCTCCCACGATGTTGGGGGTCCAATCCTCTGGCCATTCGACCTTTGCTTCGCCTCCATTCATTTCAAGCCATCTTTGAGCCGCCCAATGCTGCGCAGGCCACGTCTTCATAGAACGGTGGAGCTGATCATCAATCCGTTCCGCCAAATAAACCGCTGCTCGAATTCCATCCGGGGGATCTTCCCAATAAATCGGCTCACAAAACTCCACATGAATGCCTCCCTTCCATCCAAAAAGCCCTTGCTTCATGCTCCGTTCATCTTCACCTGAATCTTTCACATAATCCCCTCCATTGCGCTCACTCATCAGCAATTCACGCACCTTCATCCCATCGCAAGGATCCCATTCGTAACTCAAACTAACCGGTTGTAGATGAAGCTTGTTCCACGATTCATCTTCCTCTCCATTGAGCAGCATGCGAATCAATGCTGATGAAGTACGATCGTTCCCATCCTTTGCCCTGCCCTCCCGATGAGCGAGCCAAACCGAAGCTTCCTCATTCAAAATAACCTCGCGCACATAGGCCGCAACTTCGGCACTGCTCAAAAATTGCTCACGAAGCGAGCCGCCTCGTTGCACGATAAAACTTTTATTCAATCGCACGAGCTTTTCCACCCACTCCGTCTTCAAAAGATTGCTGCCTATTCCGATTTGAGTTGTGGGTTGTTTTTGAGAAAGCAGCGCTCGATTGATGAGCGATGGATCCAAAACAATGTCCCGATGATTGGATATAAACAGTGCTCCTTTGCCCTGAAAATTGTCAGCGAATGAAAACGTGACATCTGCCGCCGTTCTGTCTAAGACCAAATCGATAAAAACCTTGGAGAGCTGCTCTTGAAAACTATCGACACTCCGAACAGCGTGCATCTGCTCAATGAGCTCTTCTGATGCACTTTCACCTAAAAAGGGCGCCAATTGAGCCTTCCAGTCCAAGGCCTTTAATAAAAAAGCGATGGCCCCGGGTACTTCTTCCTCCCTATAGGGCCGCATATGCGCAAAAGAGTCCTTCATGTATTAAGCGCAATTTAGGTAACCTAAATTTGTTCCATGGATTTCTCTGAACTTAAGCTGACACGCCAATTTCTAAATGCCATCGCAGATGCGGGGTATGAGGAACCTACTCCCATCCAAATTCAAGCGATTCCACCAGTGCGATCGGGCCAAGATATTATAGGTATTGCGCAAACAGGAACAGGCAAAACAGCGGCGTTTTTATTGCCCATATTGCAGCAACTGAAGTATGCCCAAGGAGAAGCGCCACGCGCACTTGTCTTAGCTCCTACGAAGGAGTTGGCTTTTCAAATTCATGCGGAGGCGGTAAAATTTGCCCACTACACCGATTTACGGATTGTCGCTCTCTATGGAGGCGTAGGTCCCAAAGTTCAAATAGAAGCCATAGCGAATGGCGTGGACCTTATTGTTGCCACACCTGGGAGGTTTTTGGAGATTTATTCTCATGGACATTTCGCAACAAAAAAGCTGAAGCACATCGTTTTGGATGAGGCAGATCGCATGATGGATATGGGATTTATGCCACAAATTCGGCAGATTCAAGAAGTTATTCCTTCCAAGCGCCAGAACATTCTTTTTTCTGCCACTTTCCCGGCCCGCGTTGAACGTTTGGCCGATGAATTTCTGCTTTGGCCCACTCGGATTGAGGTGACTCCAGAATCAACACCGGTTGCAACGGTGAAACAATTCAAGCTGGAGTTGCCCAACCTGCGAACCAAAATCGCCTTCGTAGAGTGGTTTGTTCGGGAACGACTTGGCGACGAACGTCTGCTTGTTTTTACCCGTCGAAAAGAAGACGCTGAAAATTTGAGCCGATTTCTCCAGCGCACGTTTGATTTGGGAGTACGGGCAATTCATAGCAACAAAGGCCAAAATTCTCGCATCAATGCCATGCAAGAATTCAGGACAGGGGCTGTTCAAATATTGATCGCAACAGACGTGGCAAGTCGGGGAATCGATGTTCCTGAAACATCCATGGTGATCAATGCTTCAGCCCCACGCGACCCGCACGATTACATCCATCGGATCGGGCGGACGGGGCGTGCCTTTCGAAATGGTACTGCGCTCACTTTATTCGATGCCTCAGAAAGATTTGCGATGGAACGCATTGAAGAACTCATTCAATCGGAGGTCCTGCCGTACCCCGAACCTCCTGCTTTGGAAGAATTTGAAACGCCACGTTCTGAGCGACAGACACAAGCCCGTGAAATCGACCGAGAACTGCGCAAACGGGACCCCGACTACCAAGGAGCGTTTCACGAAAAGAAAAAAAAGAAGTCAAGCGGACGCTCACGTCGAAATTAAGGCCTTGACTCTGTCATGGTTTTCGGACCACGGCACCACGCCATTTCCATCTAAGAGGTACCCCTCTTCGTAGCACATAATCGCCATGCGCCCATCATTCAAGGTGAGAACATGTGTGTGAAAATTAAAATCAAATCCTTTTCGCCTGAGCCAATAGGCCCGCGCCTCTGACGTCGACGTGATGCTTTTCATGTTCTCTCTCATGCGGATGAGCAGGGACCGATTTCGATACAAGATTTGGTCCACCCCTCGTTTGATGAGGTGCAGTTGATTGTTGCTTCGGTAATAGCGCACACGGCACCGATCATCACAGTACATTTTGTCGCTTCTTCCAATCAATCGCTCCCCACAGTCCTTGCATCGATGTGCTTTAATCTTAAACATGAATGCAATAAAAAAACACAGTAAATCCCTCCCAATGAGCGTTTTACAAATGAAGGACGGGAATTAACGGTCGTCAGACTTCCATCCGGCTTATCAACTCTGAGAACAATTGAGTCAGCAAGGGCTCTGCTTTTTGTGCCACTTCGATCACTTCGTTCAAATCAAAGGGAGCCAACTTTTCCGGGTTGCATTCATCGGTGAGCACACTTACCGCAACGCATGGCATTTTCATATGGGACGCCGCGATCACTTCGGGCACGGTGGACATGCCCACAGCATCAGCACCAATCAATCTGAGATGGCGGTATTCTGCCCGAGTCTCTAATTGAGGTCCTGGAACACTAACATACACCCCTGTATACAAGGGGATGTCTTGAGCTCTTGCAACATCAAACATGATTGCGCTAAGACGAAGATCGTACGGAGCACACATATCGGGAAATCGGTCACCCAAAAGATCCAAATTGGGCCCACGCAGGGGGTTTTCTGGTAGCAGATTGATATGGTCTTCGATGCACATCAAAGTACCCTTCTTCATGTCCGGATTCAAACTGCCTGCCGCGTTGGATATCAGCAACGCCTGAGCTCCAAGCATTCTTGAAATCCGAACTGGCTTGACCACTTGTTCCATGTTGTAGCCTTCGTAATAATGAAAACGACCTTGCCACGCCAGGACGCGCTTACCGGCCAGGTGCCCATAAATCAATTTTCCGAAGTGAAACTCTACGGTAGCTACCGGCAAATGAGGAATCATGCTGTAATTCCATTCTGAAATAACTTTTATGTGTTCCACCAATCCTCCCAACCCCGTCCCCAACACAATCGCTACATCAACTCCTTCTATTCCCCGCTCTTTTAAATAGGCTACAGAGGCCTCTAATTCTTCCTGTACATCCATGCTTCGAAGGTACGAGAGCAATTTCAAATGCATTATTCCGAACTTAGGCCCATGAAGAAGGAAAAGGAATGCATAGGAGTCATTGGTGCTGGGGCCATGGGTTCGGGCATCGCTCAAGTTGCTGCGCAATGTGGTCATGAGGTAGTCTTGGTCGACCAAAACCAAAGCGCACTTGACAAGAGCCAGAAAAATCTCGCCTCGGTAGCCAACCGTTTGATAGAAAAAGAGCGTTGGACGGTAGAGTTCAGCCAAGAGGTCCAGCAGTCCATCATTCGAACCACTGATTGGAATCAATTGAAACCTTGCACATGGATCATTGAAGCCATTGTGGAAGACTTGGCTGTGAAGACAGACGTCTTTCGAAAACTGGAAGCCATTGTCGATTCAACAGCTGTCCTGGCCTCCAACACCTCCTCCCTTTCCCTTACCGCCATTGCCGGTAAACTGAGCAATCCAGAACGTTTCGTCGGCTTGCATTTTTTCAATCCCGCCCCATTGATGGCACTTGTCGAAGTCATTCCTGCTTTGCAAACCAACCCTGACTTGGTCATCCGAGCCATGGAGCAGATGCGCTCCTGGAACAAAACACCGGTGAAAGCCAAGGATACGCCAGGGTTTATCGTCAACCGAGTAGCCCGACCGTTTTATGGAGAGGCCTTGCGCATCGTTGAGGAAGGTTTGGCCTCACCCCAAGCTGTTGATGCTGCCATGAAGGCTTGCGGGTTCAGGATGGGACCTTTTGAATTAATGGACTTGATTGGGAACGATGTCAATTACGCCGTGACTCAGTCTGTTTTTGAGGCATTTTACTACGATCCAAGGTACCGCCCGAGCTTGATTCAGAAACAATTCGTTGACGCGGGTTGGCTTGGACGAAAGTCCGGGCGTGGATACTACCATTACGAATCAGAAAGTGCTGATAAACAGACAATTGACGCAAGCTCTCTCGAGTGGATTTCGGAGCGCATCATTGCGATGTTGATCAACGAGGCAGCCGAAGCCCTCTATTTAAACATTGCCTCTGCTTCGGACTTGGATACAGCGATGACACGAGGGGTCAATTACCCGAAGGGACTTTTGGCTTGGGCCAATGAACGAGGAATTGACGCGACGTTGGAAGTTTTAAAAGAACTGCAGGAACACTACGGAGAGGACCGGTATCGACCCAGCATCCTTTTGAAGCAGATGGCAGCCAATCAGGCACTATTTCATTTGGATATTACCAGCGCATGATGCTGTGCAGTGCATGGGTTTGTGTTCCATTCCGGACGATTCCTTCTTGAGTGATTTCGTCCAAACGAACTTCACCCGCTGCATGGATGATGGTCGATGGCTCGGATAAGATTCCGACATGCACAACGCGGCCCTCGGAATTTTGAAAAAACGCCAAATCCCCTGATTTTCGATCGTCAAATTTTACGGATTCGCCCATCTGACATTGATCACAGGCATCCCGCGGAACAACTTTGCCTGTCAATTGGAAAGCTACCTGGATGAGTCCCGAACAGTCCATTCCGAACAAGCTCTTTCCTCCCCACAGATAAGGGGTTCCTAAAAATTGTTCAGCAGCATCGAGCGCACGAGCGTGTGCTCCTAGCGCGACATCCAAATCATCCAGTGGCTGCAAGGCCCAGCGTCCTAATCGCCAGGTATCGTTCTCATCCAAGGCCAGCTGACTCCCCGAGGGCAATTCCAATTGAATCCCGTCTTCGCGTAACCAACTGCTCACCGGAGCTTGCAGAAGACAACTCCGACTAGGAGGCGCATGGGTAGCTACCCATTGCTTCGCATCGGTCCATCCGGTGTAGCCATCTGCCTTCAATTCGACTTCAATCCAATCCCCTTCTCCCGTGTTGATAACAACCGCCGATTCGCCTGCCAATGCTTGGGTGCACATCTCAGCTCGGTCACTTGCTGCGACACGCAGCGGTGCCAGCGGCACACACAATTCCACGGTTCGCCCCTTGGATTTTGGACCTGTCATCCCTTAGACCAATTCAACCGTTAGGGCCGACGCGCCACCGCCGCCATTGCAAATTCCGGCCGCGCCTCTGACCAAGCCACGTTCGCGCAAGGCATGAATCAACGTAACAACGATGCGACTTCCGCTGGAACCCAAGGGGTGACCGAGGGCCACGGCCCCACCGTTCACATTCACCTTATCAGCATCCAGTTCCAGTAGCTTGGCATTGACAATTCCCACAACGGCGAAGGCTTCATTTAATTCCCACAAATCGACCTCTTTTGAGTCCCAACCCGCCTTTTGCAAAGCAATCGGCACGGCCTTGGCCGGAGCCGTAGTGAACCACTCGGGTGCATGCGCCGCATCAGCCGTCGAAACAATGCGCGCAAGCGCTGTCCAACCATTGGCCTCAATCGCATCAGCGGATGCCAAAATCAAAGCGCTCGCCCCGTCATTGAGGGTGGACGCATTGGCCGCTGTCACCGTACCGTCTTTTTGAAACGCGGGTCGGAGCGATCGGATCTTCTCCATTTTTACTTGGCTAAACTCTTGATCAGTATCCACCACGACATCATCGCCTCTTCGTTGCGGAACGGTTACAGGCACTACTTCATTCTTAAAGGCACCCTGCGCCCAAGCCTTGGCAGATCGCTCATAGCTTTCGATCGCAAAATCATCTTGTTTCTCTCGCGAAATTTCGTGATCCTTGGCGCACAACTCAGCACAATTTCCCATGTGCGTCGCATTGTAAACGTCTGTCAGACCATCGAGTAACATACCATCGCGCATCTTCATATCTCCAAATTTGGTTCCATTGCGGCCTTGGAAATAGTGCGGTACCTGGCTCATATTTTCCATTCCACCCGCAAGGGCTACATCAATGTCTCCCGAAGCAATGGCCTGAAAAGCCAATGCAATTGATTTCATTCCACTTGCACAAACTTTATTGATGGTCGTGCAAGGAACGTCCTGCGGAATCCCACCTTTCAAGGCTGCCTGTCGCGCAGGCGCCTGTCCGAGTCCAGCTTGCAATACATTGCCCATGAACACCTCTTGAACACATTCTGGGGATACTCCGCCGCTCTCCAATGCACCGCGAATTGCAGCGGCGCCAAGATCCGTTGCCGAGACCGAAGCAAGGGAACCTAAAAAGCTCCCCATAGGCGTTCTCACCGCCGACACAACATAAACTGACTTGCTCATTCGATTTTGTTTTTCGCAAATTTAACGGCAATTGGCTCCCCAAGCGAGCCTCAGAGCACGTTTGGCACAATCATTGACTTAATCAGACCATAAGCATCACAGCACAGAAGTGCTTCAGGTGATTTGGTTTAGGTTAAGCAAAGCATTGGGAAACGTCCCGGTGCTTTGTTCCTTTTTTGCAATTCACTGAATGTCATGAAGATGAACATTGCAGGAACGACTTTTTATCGAATTCTTGTAACAAAACAAGGACGACCATCGTAGGAAAGTATCGATTCTAACAACTCGATCTCATGTCCATCTCCGGTATCCCCATTATGCACTCACCAAGCGCGCTAGAGCAATACAAATCGCTCATTCGCCACGTGCATGCGGAACCGGTCATGATTCGAAGGGCCATGCGCATCGCCTTTCGCAACCTCAATCCCAAGGAGTCTGTTGAACTCCGAGATTGGCTGCAAAACAGATATCAACTTTAATCAGAAATTCCCTCGAGGGCACGAAAGCACCAAATCACGGGTGCTTTTTTTGTTCCGCATGTTTCGACTTTTTCCAATTGGGCAGAGCCTTGGGGCCCTTTCCCCCTTTCATCAAGTTTAGAAAAGGCTGTGGCACCCGTGATTTGATTTGAATCACTTGGTCGTTGGGTCCGATGACATCCACTCCAAACAAATGCAATCCAGATCTGCCCAAGGGGTCTGCAGCCTCCTTCCCTTTGCCAATGAGCATGCATTGCTCACGTCGCAACCCAGCCATTAACATGGGGATGTCCTCAAAACCCACTTCCATTTTCAGCATCGTATGGGCTGCCGTCGCCCGCATAGTTCTGTAAGGAACCTCATGCAACGTTCGCTTTTTCTTTCCTTCCTCATTTGAAAAACAAGCCAACACATCGTCTGGAGGCAAATGGCCCTCCACAACAACATAGAGTTTGCGCGTAAAATCCGTCCAATTCGTTTGCAAGTGCTTGCGCCAAATTAAATTCTTGGCAATGATGGAGATTCCAGAAGACTCCTTCTCAATGCGATTCACAAACTGAATGCTCTCGCATTGTGGTCGCGCCTTTTCCATCCATGTTTTCATGGCTGTAAATGACGTCTTCACTTGCGGCTTGGGTGAGGCAAATACCATGCCTGCAGGCTTAACATAGGCTAAGATATTGTCGTCCTCGTAGACCACCTCGTACGGTGCTTTTTCCGCTTTATCAGACGCCGGCTTTCCTCCTCCAAGGTCAAAATCCTTCACGGCTTTTTTGGACTGCAGTGCCTTCCACGTCACCGTTTGATTCGCTGAAAGATCGGCCGAAGGAATCCGAAGGGGTTTTCCATCCACTGCCACCACACCTCCCTTGATTGCGGTACGGGCGCGGGTTCGGGTCGAATACTGACCGTGTTCCATTAAAAATTCGAGCAATGTCGTGGGCTCGGAAACCTGCTTACTTTCCATGGCGCGAAGGTACTGAAAGCGAGGTCATGGCCGACCAACGACCGTCCGGCTGATTCCGCTCAACCCTCGGAATCTTCGGTCGCTGAGCTCATCGTATGAAATACGTTCTGAACATCCTCATCCTCTTCTAACCGCTCTATGAGCTTCTCTACCTCAGCCGTCTCTTCTGCTCCCAACTCTTTCGTTATATTGGGAATGCGCTCCAATCCAGACTCCAAAATCTCCATGCCATCCTCTTCCAGTTTGGACTGAAGTTGCCCATAAGACTCAAACGTGCCGGTGATAATGAGCGAATCCTCATCGCGGCCTATTTCCTCCGCCCCGAAATCAATCAACTCCAATTCTAGTTCATCGGCATCGAGACCTTCCGCTTTGACTTTAAAAAAGCATACCTGGTCAAACATAAACTCCACTGAACCAGAAGTTCCGAGGTTGCCGTTGCATTTGTTAAAGTGACTGCGCACGTTGGCGACAGTTCGGTTGTTGTTATCTGTTGCAGTCTCAACAAATACGGCTATGCCATGGGGGGCATACCCCTCAAAATTGACTTCTTTAAAATCTGAAGTATCCTTGTCCGTGGCCTTCTTGATTGCGCGCTGCACATTGTCTTTGGGCATGTTAGCCGCCCGACAATTTTGCAGAACCGCCCGCAAACGGGGGTTCATTTCAGGATCAGCTCCGTTGCCTTCACGAATGGCAATGATGATATCCTTGTTTAGTCGCGCAAACGTTTTGGACATCGCTGCCCATCGTTTAAACTTTCTTGCTTTCCGGAATTCAAATGCTCTGCCCATAGCTTCACCTTTCGACAAATATCGCAAACTCTGGCCAACGTTGGCATCCATGAATTGATGTTTGGAATGACCAGGTCCGATAACAAAAAAGAATAATTTCCTGCAGGCCTTCACTTGGACAATTATATTTGGGCATGCGAGCAGTAAATACACTTCAGCACCACGTATTTTGGATTCCCATGCTTATCCTCAGTTTGCAGGGGTGCTACTATGAGACAGCGGATGAATTCTTTGGACTGGGCTGTCCAGATCGCATTGAAACATATGACGCCTCTATTGCTGGTCTGATTGATTATCGTTGCACTGGCTGTCACAGTGGAAACAGTCCCGAAGGTGGACTGATGCTTACGACATACGAAGAAGTCAAATCGGCGGCATTGAACGGCGATCTTCTCGAACGAATCGAATTACCTGAATCTAATTCCGCATCCATGCCACCAAACGGGAGCCTGGATAGCTGTGATATTGATTTGATCAAAACATGGATCGCCTTAGGTGGCCCCGAATTTTAAATGGCATGAAACACATCTTCATCTTGAGCTTATTCTTGTTTCTTGTATCTACTGCATTCAGCCAAAAGTACATGACCCGAGAAGGGTCCGTGAGGTTCTATTCCTCCACTCCCATAGAGGATATTGAAGCTGTTAATGGACAAGTGACCGGACTGATCACCGATGAGGGTGAATTTGCCTTTCGGGTCCCCATACTTGCTTTCCGTTTTGAAAAAGCCCTCATGGAGGAGCATTTCAATGAGAATTACCTCGAATCCACTATGTACCCCAATGGTTCATTTGAAGGAAGGATTGCAGACTGGAACCAAGGCCTCAAGGACGGAATGTGGCATGATGTTACAGCGACTGGCACCTTGAATATTCACGGCGTTGAACAACCCCGAACAATTCCGTCGAAGCTCAAGTGGAGCGACGATGCTTGGGCAATCGAATCCAACTTTCAAATTGCCCCCGCAGATCACAACATCTCCATTCCTAAATTGGTGCGAAACAAGATCGCTGAGACATTGGATGTCTCAATTCAAGCCATCTTAAACCCTCGCTAGTGCATGATCCGACTCTCTTCTTTTCCACTGACCTCGCTCGTTCTACCAATCCTCTTTTTTTGTTGCTTTTGGGGGGATGCACAGAAGGTGTCTTCTCAAAGCCTTCTCGATGAGTTAGGCCAAGAGGAGCTGATGGTCCGACCTGTTTCTTCAACTTTTAAGGACACCCGAATCATCAATGTGCAAAGCAATGAGACGCCTGGTGCCAACGTTCTTCACTTTGTTATTGCCCATCGGTTTGGACAAATCAACGAGGGAGCTTACGCGCTCTGGGGCTTGGACAATGCGAGCATGCGAATGGCATTTGATTACGGGATTACAGATCGCCTCTGCTTTGGCATCGCGAGAAGCACCTACCAAAAGACCTTCGAAGGTTCGCTGAAATGGCGCGCATTGCGCCAGAACACGGACAACAGCATTCCCTTCAGCATCACGCTTTATTCTGTCAGCATGGCCAATGGACTGCGTTGGAGCGATCCCAATCGGGAAAACAATTTCCGACATCGCTTGAGCTACACGCACCAAGCCATCATCACGAAGAAGTGGGGCCAGAAACTGAGCCTTGCATTGATTCCGTCCATTACCCACCGAAACTTAGTGGAATCCCTCTCGGACTCCCATGATCAGTGGACCCTCGGAGGAGGAGGTCGCTACAAAGTGAGCAACAGGGCATCCATCAATCTTGAATACCACTATCTGCTGGCTGGATTGCCCGATGCCAGCGTTAATAGCTTATCAATTGGCATGGATATTGAAACAGGAGGGCATGTATTTCAACTTCACATGACCAATTCACAAGGAATGTTTGAACGTGCCTTCCTGACGGAAACCAATGGAACATGGAAAGACGGAGCCGTGTTTTTTGGATTTAATTTGAGCCGTGTATTTGACTTTTAATTCCACGAATGATGCGAATGCTGCAGATGAGTTCAAGACGTGTTTTTTTCCCCTTGGCACTTTTTGTTGCGGGCCTTGCGCAACCCGCAGAGGCAAGTGCAACGGCAACCAGTATACCGAATGATTCACTCAACTTAAAAAAGGAAGAGAAAGCTAAATCTGTGGGAAACTGGCGCGGGTTTTCGGCAAGCACAGTGTCCATGATTCTATTCCAAGGGAATATGGAAGATTACGACGCGAGTCTGGGAGCTCGAGATGGCCTCGGCATTGTTTCGGAAGATGTGACCCAATCTTGGAGAGTCGAATTCAATCCTTTCGAAAAACGACAGCGTGTACTCGGTGAATTCATCGGATTAACAACTGGATTAGGATTTGATTGGTGGCGTTTCGGTGTGGACGATTTGCATCGCCTGCAATTTGAAGATGCATCGAATAGCGTCACGGCTGAAGTATTAAGTCCAGACAGCATGCAGGTGACCAAGAACCATGTCAATGCCGTCTACATTCGCATACCCCTACTCGCCTCTCTCCATACCTACAAAAGAGGGGGGAATGGGTTTCATCTCGAGGCGGGAGTCGTCGGAGGATTCCTGTTGCACGGCGAGTACATCTTTGAACAACAAAACCTCTCCATCCACGAATACAAACGAGAAGACTTTCCGATCAATCCATTTCAACTGCATGGAAGGATGGCAATAGGGTTTGGTAAAATGAGTCTGCTAGGAGAAGTGAGTTTATTGCCCTTTTTTGACGAGAGTCCACTAGATACGCCCGGTATGCACAGCTTTTCAGTGGGTTTGCAGTTCCGATTCAGCGATTGACAGCGGGGCACTCAAAATCGGCGTCTGTGAACTTTGACGTCATCGAAGTGTTGGGACGGCATGACATCCATGCTTTATGTTTTTGGAAACCCTGAGCCGCTTCGTTCTTCTTTTTCACAGGAGCTTCGGCGCCACGCGCAACGCTCCGAGGCATCCATCCTGCTATTGAGCGATCATCTCAAGGATGAGACATTTTCCACCCCTTCAATGCAAGCTGCGGTTGAAGAAGCGGATTCAATTGTCATTCATGCTCCGGTATATTGGTACGGTGCTCCGGCTTTGGTAAAAGCCTGGATGGATCAAATTTTGACACCGGGGTGGGCTTTCCCATCGCATGAATCGAAGCTTCTGGGCAAATCCATTGCAATGAGCCTAACAGTTGGCGCAGCAGTGGACACGTATCAGCCCGGAAAATCCAATCGACATACCCTTGAGACGTACTTCCTTCCTTATCAACAAGCTTTCGAATATTGCGGCATGAATTGGAAAGGCCTTGCGGCCTCGCAAGTTCCCTCAGCAGCCCCTGTTGAGCAAGCGGCAAAGCTCCACTTCAATAAAACGATTGAGTTGTTTTAGCGCACCAGCGTAAATGAACCGGTGTAGTCGTTCTTTCCAGGAACAGTCAACACGTAGTAATACGTCCCTTCGGAGACACCTTCTGCCCTCCAGTTATTGCCATAGTTCAACTTCTGATAAACCTGGTTGCCCCACCGATCAAATATCATCAACTGGTTTCCTGGGAAACTGGTCAAATTCTTGAATACAAGCTCATCGTTTTGCTCATCTCCATTTGGCGAGAACACATTCACCACTTCCACATCGCACGCTACCACTTCGAGGATGAACGTGTCCGTATCACCACACAACTGATCCAAGGTGTATGTTATTTCCAGCAGCCCAGCCCCTGCTTGCAACAAGTCGATCGTGCCTATTTCTGAGATGCACCCATCGCAATTTGCAGTCCATGTTCCGCCAGCCGAGGGAATGCCAGGTTGCAGACCTTCCAGGGCTATACAAACCCAATCAGGCAAATTGATGGTCGCGTCGAGCTGAGAAACAACTGCAATTTCGATCTCATCGCTATCAAAGCATACATCATCGATGGTATAGGTTACGGTGTACGTGCCAGCGCCCACCGTCGGGTCAAAGTTAACGTCGCCGGATTCACCGATTAAACATCCATCGCAATCCGATTCCCAAACGCCTTCGATGGCAGAAGAACCGCCTTCAGCAGCTTCCAACAAAATCAAATCGCCTGTCTCACATAATTCCGGGACCGGTTCAATGCTCGCGTCTACAGCAGGTGCAACAACAACGGTCCCTGAAAAAGGAGCGCTGCAGGGATGGTCAAATTCGAATTCGACGTCAATGGAGCCCAACTGATTCGCAACAAAATCCCCTGAACCTGAATTGACAATGCATCCAGGGCAGGCAGAAGAACTCCAATCGCCTGTGCCTCCCACCGTGTATTCCACCGGTATATCCGGGTCAAAGGTGAAAGTGAGGTTGGCAGTCGAACCAATGCACAGCGGATCCAAGGCATCAAAAGTTCCTTCCAAAACGGGTCGAATATCCACGGTCCATGTCGCAGTGTCGGCACAGGCTCCGTTGGTAATCTCATAGTCTATTGGCAACATTCCAATGGGAGCGCTGGAAACATTCAAGAGCCCTGACTCCGTCAAACAATCTGGGCATGCCGCCGACCACGTTCCGCCTGAAACATTGACATTCAATTGGAAATCATCCGCCGTCTCGCACAAGCTACCCGGAACATTTGATGCGCCAATGGCCACACTTTCATTCACTGCCACTTGAATTTCATCGCCCACCGGGCAATAAGAATCCGGTGTAAAAATCACTGTCCACGTATTCGCATCTTGTCCACTCGCATTGAAAACGCCGGTTAGCGAATCGATGCAACCGAAACAATCCGAGCTCCAGTAGCCAGCAACATCTGCCGTGTAAATAGCACTGTCATCCTCACAGAGCAGAGCCGGACCGGTGATTGCGCCCTCGAGCAAGGCTGACACCCCCACTTCTAAACTCGATGTGCCGGGACAAACTCCAAGCGTCGTAAAAGTCACGGTGTTGAGGCCATCATCCGCCTGGTCCGCAAAGAACACGCCAGTGCCTTCGATAATGCAATCTCCGCAAGAAGCAGACCACACCCCAAATGGCGGTGTGGCATTGAAGTCAAAGACTTCGTCATCGCAAAGCGCTTCTTCCGAAGCCGTGAATTGAGGCGTTGGGGTCGTGCTGATAAATATTTCCGTATTCTCTACATCTGCAAAACAAGCTCCATCCAAGACATGCGTAACCGCAAGCCAGCCGCCGCCGGCAAGCCCGGGATCGATGACCAACGTTTCCTCATCAAAACATCCATCGCAATCGACCGTCCATTGACCAGACCCTTCAACAGGAACGAGCGTAAAGGGATCGCCACCACTGCAGATGGGCGATGGCCAATCAAATGCTGCATTGACATCACTCACCGCTACAACCTCTAAATCATCCGAAACAACCTGAATGTAATCGTCCTCCGTGGGTTCCGGACCGTCGTAATCTTCAATGCAAAATGACTCACTGCCCTCTCCGCCATCGGCTAACGTGTACGTACCAATCACGTCCCCGTCTGGGTTCGTAATCGTCAACTCCGCTGTATTCCATCCGTTGTTGGCCGAGTCGTACATCTCCAGCGTATAGCAACCGTTCGGCAAGCAAACATCACCCGAAAAGGGCGCGTCATCGGCCAAGAGTACGGCTCCATTTTCGGAAACAATGGCCCAATCGATTTGATTGTTGGCTGTCAATGATCCCGCAGAACTGACACTGACATCGAGCGGAGTGCAAAATTCATCTGGAGGCAACTGAGCAAACCAACCGGTCAACGTCGTGGACTGCGTAGTACAAAAATCCAAGGTGTCGCCCATGCCCAAATAAGTGTCGCCTTCGTACCACATCGTGGTGCCTTCGACCACTTCACTGGAGGCGAATCGCCATGCCTTGTTCGAAGCACTCCAATTACCGGTGTTGTACCCCGTGGGAGACAAACCAACCGTGCCCGTTGCGTTCATGATGCCTACAACGGCATTCCCCCAGGTACACGCAGGACGGCTACCTAAATACACCTCAATCACATTGGTTCCTTCGTACAAAACGACCTCGCCACTTACTTGATTGCTGGTGCAGCTGAATTGACAAATCGCGTTCCACGATACCACGAACTCTCGGCACGGAGCAACGCCATACGTGTCATACCGAACGTTGCCGCAGGTTGAAGGATTCAAGTCGCTGTAAATACCCATCACGCTATTCAGCGGTAAATTTGGGTTGGGGTTGGTCCCATTCGGATTGTAGCCGGCTGTCTCTGAAGTATTAAACGAAAACCAACCGTTGCTCGAAATTCTGCATTGGGTGTAATCCTGCCCGTAAAAATTGAATGAAAAACCCAAAGGAATGATGGAACTGTATACATCATCGCCGGTATTGATGGCCACATCTCCCTGATTGTAAGGATAAGGCAACTCGTAATCGATTTCTTCCACTTCGTAGTCTGCACCACCGACTGCTACGTTTGCAATGCTCGGCGAAGTCAGGGTGATGCAGGAGTCTTCGCAGGTGATTTCCACATCTTCTCCAATGTCAAACGCACCAAATGATGCGCATTGGCCATTCAAATTGGATGAAAAATGTGCAAACATGAGTGTCACGCACAACGCATGGAATACTTTTCGCATGGCAATGGCCTTTTCTGTTCTAGAATCGTTCCCTGAAGAAAACAAATTCATCTGTTCGATGGTTGCATTCATAACCAACAAAGTAACGGTAACATGCGAATGGATTTTAATTGGAGTGCAATAACAGTTCTTTTTGTTGCGCTTGGCCTTGGGCTAAGTGCTTGGAAAATGTACTCATCCTCTGCCACCTACCTGCCTACCCCTGCCATGGAAAACTTTCACAACCTCTCTGCTAAGACCCTGGAAGGTGAGACGTTCGACTTCGCCCAACTCGAAGGCAAACGCGTGCTCATTGTCAATACAGCGTCGAAGTGCGGCTTTACCCCACAATATGCTGATTTAGAAAAACTTCAAGAACAATATGGCAGTGATTCTTTCGTCATTTTGGGATTCCCTTGCAATGGCTTTGGTCGACAAGAGCCCGGGACAGCTGATGAAATTGCGGGATTCTGTTCGACTAATTACGGTGTGAGCTTTCAAATGATGGAAAAAGTCGCTGTCAGCGGTAAGGAGTCTCACCCCGTCTACCAGTGGTTATGCCAAAAGGCGAAGAACGGCGTTCAAGATCACAAGGTGGCATGGAATTTCCACAAGTTTCTCGTGGATGAAAAGGGCCAACTCGTCGCCTCCTTGCGAAGCGGAGTCAATCCCCTTGATGACACCGTTGTGAATTTTGCCTCGGGCAAATAATCCGAACCTTACATTGACAGGAATGCGCTAATTTGGCGCATGCAAAAGACGGAAACCACGCGGAGTTTTTTCTTCAGTACGCTATGCCTAGCAGCTTGCTTTTCTAGTATTGGTTTAGCACAAAATTCACTTGAAACGCCTAGCGAAAAACTCAATTTCGACTTGGGGAGTCGCTTCTCGTTGCATCACCAAGTCACGGACTACGTCGAATACCTATCCGATCAGGATTATGCCGTTCAAGTTGAATACGGAAGCTCGTATGAAGGCCGTCCTCTGAATGCCTTGGTGTTCACCCATCCGGACCACGCGGGGAACTTAGAAACCATTCGAAAGCAGCACATCGATCGAATGAAAGGTGGCACCGGCATGGCTGAATACGATGACCTTGCCATTGTTTGGCTGAGTTACAATGTTCATGGAAATGAGGCGGTTTGCACCGAAGCGGCCTTGGAAGTCATGCATCAATTGGCAGCCTGGTGCCAAAGCGGCGAGGCAATCATGCGCAAATTGGTGGTCCTCGTGGACCCGTGCTTGAATCCCGACGGGCACGACCGATATGCTGTTTGGTTCAATCAATATGCCAGCAATGGGGCAAATCCTGATCCGGCAGCCTATGAGCACGACGAACCATGGCCCGGCGGAAGGCCCAACCACTACCTCTTCGACTTGAACCGAGACTGGGCATGGCAAAAACAACAGGAAAGTCAGCAGCGCTCCGCGCTGTACCATGATTGGATGCCCCATGTGCATTGTGATTATCACGAAATGGGGTACAATTCGCCGTATTATTTCGCTCCGGCAGCAGAACCTTTTCACGAAGCCATCACCCCGTGGCAAAGGGAATTCCAGCATGCCATCGGAAATGCTGCAGCAGCGCGTTTCGACGCGCGCGGTGAATTCTATTTCACACGGGAATCGTTTGATCTTCTCTACCCAAGCTACGGAGACACCTACCCCATCTACAATGGAGCCATAGGAATGACCTATGAACAAGGTGGCAGCGGAGGCGCCGGTGTGTTGGTTGAGAAAAACGATGGCACCTTGCTCAGCCTTCGGGATCGAATCGATAACCATGTTGAGACCAGCCTCTCTGCGGTTGAAGTGAGTGCAGAATTGTCCTCAAAATTGGTTGCAGAATTTGCCGCTTTTCATGAAGCCAATCGCACCCAACCGACGGGCCGATTTGGCGGGTATTTCATCCCTGTATCCCCAGACAACGCCTCCCGGGTAGACGCCCTGGTGGACTTCTTAGGAAGGCACCACATCGAATGCGAGCGGGCTCTTTCCTCGACCAAACCAACCACGGCATGGGAATACGGCCCCAATTCATCGCGATCGGTTTCGGTCAAGGCCGGTGATTTGCTTATCTCATCGTACCAAACACATTCCCGCATTCTCGATGTGCTGTTTGATCCAGATCCCGTTTTGACAGACTCGCTGACCTATGACATTACCACATGGAGTGTTCCCTATGCTTATGGATTGCAGACATTCGGATTGACTAAGCCCGTAACTGGAGGCGAATGGAAAGCAGATCAACGCATTCCAGAATGGCAGCCCTCCCCATACGGATACGCCATTTTACCCCATCAAGACGGCTACGCGAAGGCCCTTGCATCCTTGCACAATGCCAACGTTCGGGTCAGAACCAATTCTGAGCACATCGTGCAAGCGACTGGCACCTATCCTATGGGAAGCCTTTTCATGCTCGCAGGCGATCAGACCTCTGCGGATTGGGAACAAGCCGTCAAGGCATTGCACATCAGCGGTACCATTTTGGTTGCAGCCGTAGCAGGCGGTCATGCGATTGAGGGCTCCGATTTGGGCTCGGAAAAAGTGTGGATGGTGGACGCACCTCGGGTGGCGATGCTCACCGGTGATGGACTTTCTAGCCTCGGTTCTGGAGAGGTTTGGTGGCACTTCGAACAAGAACTCAACTACCCCATTACTCGACTCAACGGCGCAAACAGCACCCCCCGTCGATGGGATGATTATGACGCCGTCATTCTCCCCTCCGGTTGGTATGGGTTTGCAGACGAAGGATGGCTCTCCGAATTGCAAACGTGGGTTCAAGAAGGTGGCCGTGTGATCGCCGTCGAACGCGCGCTCAGACTATTCACGAACGAATCGGGCTGGGGACTGGAGCGCTATGATAATTCGGATCAAGGTCAATCCGTGAGCAGCCGATCGCAGGAAGAAAGGAAAGCGGATCAACGCGAATCGTTTGAAGAACGCAATCGACAGTACGCCATGCAGATTGGAAGCGGCTCTGTCTATGGAATAACATTGGACAGAAGTCACCCGTTGGCCTGGGGATACCCTGACGCGCCCTATTACACACTGAGGTCAACGAGCAACCGTTACGCCGCGTTGGACAACGGTTGGACGGTCGGGTGCTATGGTGATGATCCCGCGCCCGTCAGTGGGTTTGTGGGCAGCAGAGCCAACCGAGAATTAGCCGGGAGCATGGCCTTTGGCACCACATCCGTTGGACGCGGCTCCGTCGTTTATTTTGCAGACAACCCACTGTTCCGCGGATTTTGGGAAAACGGGAAACGAATGTTCGACAACGCTGTGTTTTTGCCGCTGGACTAAGTAATATTACGGCCCAAACATCGGAGTATATTGGTCCGAAATAGCCTTGGTCTCCTCCCTCATGACCATTCTGAGGTCCGCAGGCTCCAGCACTTGAAAATCTCGACCCCACTGCAATGCAAATTGCACGAACGAAGCGTCTGCAACCAACTGAAGTGAGAAAATAACACCCGAAGCGGCCTCTTCCACTCGCATATCTTGAGAACCGTGCATGGGAGATTTTAAAAACCGCATAGCCAGTGATTCAGCAGCCCACACACGAATAACTTCGGGTTCGGCGTCTAGATCCTTCAAATCCACCACGCCTGATCGAATGCCCATCCGATTCGCTAAGTATTGACGCCACATCCGTGCTGAAGTTTGCAAGGATTCCGCTTCCGCATCCGATTCCGGCCAATCTACGGCAACGTCGTCCAATCCGGTGATTTCATTCAGATCGACTATCCAATGAAACCAATCTTGAGCCTCCGGGTCCCAACCACGGCCCATAACAAAAACCCCATGGGTTTGAACCGCCATGCATTCGGGCAACATGGATGTTCGCTCGGATTTCTCACCCAAACCCGGCGCGTGCGTCAACCTCAGCGGTCTTTGAGCATGCAGTGCTTCCGCCATGGGCATCATCCATCGCTGAGCATCACGTGCCATTTCCAACGCGCTCAAGCGACTCAGGGCTTCCTTTCCCCTTACCGGACCCGGAAAGAGCCCCAATTGTCCGCGAATCATGATCTCGGACCACGTCCACCAATTCCAGTCAGGAAGGCTCCTAAACCGATTCAAACTATCCAAGATGCCTTTCAATTGTCTTCGCTCAGATGCATGAAGCTGGGCCTGTTGGATGCTAACGGAATCACTCGAATAATGGAAATGAACCCGCCCCTTTTCCCTTGATCGCATCACCTGGACACCAAAATGAACCTCGAGATCTACTAAATCTTTCTCCAAGGTTCGCATGGCCATCGGCTTGATTTGCCCGTGAATTTCACGCATCTGGCGATTGAGCTCCTTCAATAAATCTGCCTTGAACCATCGCGGTCCATCCTGCTGAGCAGCTGCATTGAGGCAATCATCGAGGATGATATAGCGCCAGTGTGTATGCCGTTCAGGAGATGCCATTGTTTCGCATAATGCTTGCGAAAGTTAGACGGATTCCCCTTTCATCACCGCATAGAAATGAACAATGCATCCTCAATTCGCTGGGGGTTTTCCGCATGCCTTAGCGCTTCAATTTAGATTCATACGTGGCAATCCAATCCGACACCGTCACACGCGAGACCAGATCACCGAGCAGCTCAAACGGCATCTCCTCCCATTTTTTAAATCGAATGCAGCTTTTGCCCATGTCCAACTTTCGCAAACCCAGCAAACCATAGGCATGCTGAAACCACGCTAACAGTTCAGGATCTGCATACACGCCCATGTGATAAAAGCCAATGAATTGCTTCTGGCTGGCGATGCTCAAAAAGGGCAAGGGAAGCTCAGGCGCACAATGGTACCCTGCTGGATAAATGGAATGAGGCACCACATAACCAATCATTCCGTATGACATGGTTTCCTCAAAACCAGCGGGCAAATTAGATTTAATGGTATGACGAAGCCGGTCGAAACTTGGCTGTCGTTCTTCTGGAATTAGCTTAGCATATTCATCAGGAGTAGCGGCTTCAATTTTCATGGTGATTTATCTCTGGTTTTCACGAAATTAGGGTATGATTAGGAAACAAGGTTGGGCAGGGTTAATTGGCGGTTGGTTGCTGGTTGGAGCATGCGTTTCGGCGACGGAGACAGGAACGGAAGAAGCGTCATCTGCGCGCACAGCTCCAAAACCAATAACGATTGGTGCCGCAGGTTTTAGCGAGCCCTGTGCAGGAATTGATTGGGCGGAATTGCAGGGAAATTTGAATCCGGCTGCCCATCCGGACTTTGAGCCTATTCCCTCTCAATTGACACGAAAACCAAAGATTTATCTGCGAAAGGAAGCTCTTGGCGCCTTGAAGTTGTTAGCGGCGGCCGCGGATGAAGACGGCTTTCAGCTCGAAGTGATCAGTGCGACACGCACGTGGAAGCATCAAAAAGACATCTGGAACCGAAAATGGTCCAGCGCCAAATACATGGGCTTCGAACCACTAGAACGGGCAACCAAGATATTGGAATACAGTTCGATGCCCGGCTCTTCTCGGCACCATTGGGGAACCGATATCGATTTGAATGCGCTTGAGAACGCCCATTTCGAATCGGGAAAGGGCTTGGCGCTCTATGAATGGCTCACGACTCATGCGAGCGAATACGGCTTTGTTCAAGTGTATGGCGATCAAACCAATGGAAGAACGGGCTACCAAGAGGAGAAGTGGCATTGGTCTTACTGGCCAATGGCATCGAAGTTTCTCGCCTGCTACATCACGCAACCCAATGATTCCCTATTCACCGGATTCGATGGGGCCGAATGGAGCGATTCACTGCGGATCACCGAACGGTATGTTATGGGAATCGATGCCCCTGACTCCGGCAACCGTTAGTCTCTGCTAGTCGAGCGCTGTGGCTTCGGTTGATTGGCCTCCACCAACCAGCTCGCCTCCGGTCGAGCGATGAGACGCGCGTTGTTATAAGCCATTTCCAACGTCAACAAATTGAGTCCGAAATAATAGCCATTGGCTTCGTCCCACTTCACCGCCAATGCGATGTTCACTCCACGCTGATGGGTGTTCAATGGCAGCATTAACGCTACGCATTTGTCTTTGGCGTGCCACGAAGGAACCGCCATTTTATAATCGATATCCAATTTATCCATGGCGCGATCCAATGCCGATTCAAACCAGCTCACGAGCACCTTCAACCCTTCATCATCAGCCAACCTCCGCTCTACCTCTTCTAAGCATTCGATGTACGCCTCCTTTCCAACATCTCGTAAGTCTGGGAGCAAAATCCGATCTTCTGTCGCATCGTGAATCAATTCACGAGGAATTCGACTGACGTTGTCCAAAATCAAGCTTGGCCAATCGCATTCAGGTTGGCCTGATTGGGTCGAATAAAAAGCCTGTTCCGGACGCTGAATGAACCTTGGACGCGCCGGAAGGTCTTCGTGTTCAGCCAATAAGTCGCCCAAGCCAATCGCGTCTCGCGTGCTGAATCCCCGAAAGAACCAATCTTGTGCATCGTCCCGCTCATTGGGGACAAAAACCGCATAAATATCTTGATCGCTGCGGGTCAACAGCCCCGTATGAAAAACCGCCGAATTTCCATTCGGGTGCACCGTGAGCAATCCGTCATCCATCACCTTGTCAAACATGTGGTTGAAATAACTTCGCAGCATACGCGCCCCTCGACCCCAATGCTCATTCGCCGCCAAGTTTTTCAATCGCTCTAAAGGCTCCGGATAATTCGGAACAAAGGCAAAATCAAATAATCGCATTCTTTCTATTCCATGTCGCACCAACCGTTCGTGGTATGAATTTGCCGGTTGGAACAGGTTAACGTCAATATCTAAAAGCCAAATCCTTAAAAGCTAATGTAATTTTTTTTGAGGAATTCCGTCAAATGCGATGAGCGAATTTAGGAAGCACTCTGCCATGCTCACCTTCTGATGAGAATTCAATCGGAAATGATGATCCGCTGCAAAGTCAAACCATCCCCCCACGAAATCATGTACATGCCATTGGGGAAACCCGATATATCGCACTGATTGCCTAGTCCTGAAGCGACTGTTCGGCCGGTCCCGTCAAGAAGGCGCCACGGAACAGGCTTAGATGAAAATGCCACCGATTCTGCACCGCATGTTGGGTTCGGATACACCTTGAAATCTTGGAGTCCGAGGTTTTCTTCATCAATTGAATTGGGGGTACAGACGGTCGCCAAGGTGCTGAACCACAACGTCGAACCAAAAATAGCTTGCCCCGCACATCCCGCATGATCGTAAGCACCGAGGTTAATGGCTTCGACCGATTCCGCTCCATTCTCCGTCATGTAGGCTTCTGCATCCAAGGCGTTTTGGTAAAAGACTTGCTCATCCTCTGTGCAGTAGTACATCCGAAGTGGAACCTCGGGCACCCATTCGTAAACGTCATTGTCTGATGCTGCTGCTTCGAATGGCTCACCCTCGTTGAGCAACAAATCCAGCAAGCCCGGCTGGACCAAGTCTGCTGTGTAAAACGGCAAGGCAGCATTGATTTCCCAGGCCGGTGTCATGCCATCCAACAACCCCTCCAATTCGGATGCATAGGGCTCTTGAAAGTATTCGTTGGGGTTTTCGTACAGGTTTCCGTACACGCTTTGCCAAGCGAAGGCCGTGTACGCCAAATAAGAGGGGTTCGAATAATTCTCATCGGCAAAGGTCTCGGGATATTGCGCTCCCGTGATGCTATATGGACCAGAGCCTGGCGCGCTGGCTGCGACAGGATATTGAGGCCAGTTTTCCTGCAATTCCCGATGCAAAGCCATGGCTGCGTGGCCGCCTTGGGAATAACCTGAGATAAAGAGTTGATTGATGTCGTGGGCATTGCCTGAAGGGTTGTCGGAGGTATGCAACGCATCGATTAAATAGGAACCAGATGCCGCTTCGCTGGCCGCATGCACATACGGGTGAAGGTGCTGGTCGTCCTCTCCCAGCCCAACATAATCGGGCATCAATACGGTAAATCCTAAGCCCGCCATGAGGTACCCTAATTCACCTTCGTAACTCAAAAACGATGGCGCATCTGTGCGAACAAAAATGGTGCCGTGCATGTAGATGTGCACAGGGTGCGCGCAGCTTGGATCCAAGTCGGTGGGTTCAAACAACGCCCCCGATACCGTGATGGTGCTGTCTAAAAAAGGCATCTCGTAACTCACTCGGTAGGCATCTACACCTGTGATCGGTTGAAACAATGCACTGGGTAAGCCATAATCCATCGCCAATGATTCAACTTGGCTGAGCGACTGGCTGCCAATGGCCGTAAACGATTGAGCAAGCAGTCCATAGCTGGAAAGCATGAGCACAATGGCAACGGTCGATTTAAAAATGATTTGTGGCATCGTAGGTTTCATGGTCAGCAAGGTATTTCAAACTCAGCGCAATCCGGCTCCTGATTCAGTCAAGATTCAATGAGTGTGAGCGTTTTAGAGAATCGTTGTTTTTCACCAACAGATGTTAAAACATTCTTAACCGTGTCAAAAGTACATGATGTTTAATCCGGAAATTTACAGAACATCAAATCATAATTGATATGAAAAAAATTATTCTTTCTTGCAGCGCATTTGCATTTGCATTTTGCGCAGTGAATGTTTCGGCGCAGGAAGCTGCGCCTCTGCAGCCGAAGGGTACTTGGTACTTGGGTTCTGCTGATGCGACTTCCTTGTTCCAGATGTTCTCAGCTGATGGTGT
>ERZ807291.428-NODE-428-length-71629-cov-8.800724_pt1 | contig 71629 bp, 67 predicted proteins | sample MGYA00521257_ERZ807291 | MGnify/ENA primary metagenome ERZ807291 (study PRJEB31413, sample SAMN03169783) | marine metagenome | biome: Marine; feature: Water; material: Subsurface seawater | place: North Sea | collected 2011-04-28 | depth 1 m m ... | reverse complement strand
GATGTCCGCATCATTATCTTCAAGGGCGTACCGGTGATGGCCATGGTCCGCCTGCCGACAAGGATGTCTGACGGCAAGGCCAACCTGCATCGCGGCTGTATCGGTGCCGGTATTGATATCGCGACCGGATACACGCTCACCGCAGTGTGGAAAAACACCATCGTCACCGAGCACCCGGATACCGGTAATCCGGTTTCAGGTGTTGAAATACCGCAATGGTCGCGTCTGCTGAAAATTGCCTCAGGCGCCTATGAGATGACCAATCTCGGCTATCAGGGGATCGACCTGGTGCTCGACAAAGAACGCGGACCACTGTTGCTGGAACTGAATGCCCGGCCCGGCCTCAATATCCAGATCGCCAACCGTGAAGGCCTCCAAGCACGGCTGGATAAAATTGAAGCCTATACCGGTCCGTTGGACACGATCGCTGAGCGGGTAGCATTTGCGCGGGGAAATTTCGCCAGCCGGGCGATTTCCTAGTCCGGCACATCGATCAACTGGTGGCCAGCACCAGGTTTTTGATTGCGGGGTATATCTCACTGTCCCAGCGCCTGCCGCTGAACGTTCCATAATGCCCGACGCCCGCCTGAAGGTGGTGGCGCTTCATATGAGGCCGCAGGCCGGTGCACAGATCATGCGCCGCTGCGGTCTGACCGACGGCGCAGATATCGTCCCGTTCGCCCTCAACTGTCAGTAACGCAGTTCGCTTGATCGCACCGGGGTCAACTTTGCGGCCGCGATAGGTCAGTTCACCCTTCGCAAGAAGGGCCTGCTGGAACACTATTTCGACGGTTTCGATATAAAACTCGGCAGGCAGATCGAGCACCGAGCAATATTCGTCATAGAATTTTTTAATCGCGTCGGCTTCTTCATCAGTGCCGCCGGCGAGATGGTCAAACAGATCCCGATGGGCCTGGGTATGCTTGTCCATGTTCATCGACATGAATGCAGAAAGTTGAATGAATCCCGGGTACACGGCGCGACCGACACCGGCATGGGGGAATGGCACCCGCGCGATCAGGTTCGCCTCGAACCATTCGATGGGCTGTGACGTTGCCAACTCGTTGACGGCCGTCGGTGCAATCCTGGTATCCACCGGCCCGGCCATCAGCGTCAGGCTGCGCGGCAAGGCCTTGTGACGGTCTTCCGCCATGATCGCCACCGCCGCAAGCGCCTGAACGCAGGGTTGGCAGACGGCGAGCACATGTGCGTCAGGGCCAATCGTATCGATATACCGGATGACATATTCGATATAGTCGTCAAAGCCGAAAGGCCCGACCGACCAGGGCACGTCACGCGCGTTTTTCCAGTCCGTAATGTAAACGTCGTGATCGCGCAGCAGCGTCTCGACGGTCTTGCGCAGCAATGTGGAGAAATGGCCTGAAAGAGGTGCGACAACCAGCATCTTGGGTTGTTCGGGGGCACCTTCCTTTGCAAACCGGACCAGGTTACAGAATGGTAGAGACAGAATCGTTTCTTCCCGGACGTCGAATTCTTTCCGGCCGACTTTTACCCGGTCGATATCATAAGAGGGCCGCGTGTGGGTCAACTCGGTACGGGAGATCATCTCCAGCGTGGCCGAGATTTCCCGCCCAAACCCGAGCGCCTTGAAACCCGGCATCATGTTCGTATAGGCCATAGCGGTGCGGGCCATGAAGCGCATGGGTTCCGATGCGTCTGCGTAGGTCTGGTAGGCCTGATAGAGCATCTGTGCTGCCTGTCCCGTACTGTTATTTTCGTTCTGCGCCTGCTCTTCATCCAACCGGGATGACGCATCTTCGCAGAATAAATTAGTGCTTTCGTTGTTGCGCTGCAATATAACTGATATTGCACCGCAATGGGGTTAAAACATCATGAACCAGGCCCAACCCGCGAAAACCGGCAAAACGCCGAATCAGCCGCCCGTGCTGACAATTTCGAGCAAAAATTATTCTTCCTGGTCTCTCCGGGGCTGGCTTATGTGCCGGATCGCCGGGCTTGAGGTCGAAGAGCAGGTCGTTTCCCTTGATGATCCGGATCACAGGGCGGAACTGCTTCTTTTAGCGCCGTCGATGCTGGTGCCGCGCCTGAATCATGATGGATGCAGTGTTTGGGATGTCCTGGCGATCGGCGAATATCTGGCGGAAATCCGCCCCAATGCCGGATTACTGCCTGAAAATCGCGAAGCCAGGTCGCATTGCCGGTCCGTCTCGGGAGAAGTTCACTCGGGATTCTATAATCTCCGCTCGGCGCTCCCGATGAACCTTCGGGCCAGCTATCCGGACTTCAAGGTCTTCGCCGGCGCCCAGGCGGACATCGAGCGAATCGAGACAATCTGGACGGAGTGCATGGACCGTTGGGGCGGACCGTTTCTGTTCGGCAAGCCGACCATGGCCGATGCGATGTTCGCGCCCGTATGCACCCGATTCGAAACCTATGACGTGGCGCTGTCAGACGTCGCGCAAAACTATTGTCGGACCATCATGTCCTGGGCGCCGATGACCGAATGGATTGACGCGGCCAAGGATGAACCCGACGATTTCGAAGAACTGGATATGGAGTTCTAGGCCCTCTCCGAGGTGCGCCGAAACACCACTTCAGCACCACGCAGAAAAATCTACTGTGCGTCTTCGGGCACTTCCATCGCATCCAGCTGACGGTCGACGATCTTGTGGAATTCATCCCACGGCGCTTCACGGAAAGAATGGTTCCGCACGACAAAGAACGAACCCGCATAGAACTTTTCATAGGTTGTATGACGTCCTGCGAATTCCGATCCGACCAGGTCCCACGCCAGACGGTAAAGCTTCATCCGGTCGAAACTTTCCAGAAACGGCGTCGCCCAGAACTGTTCGAACTTTTCGCGCAGTTCCGGGTTCGCCATCACCGACACGTCGGCTGGCATCTGGAACACGCCGCCGCCCATCAATTCGCGCAGCATTTCGATAATCATCGAATGGTTTTCGGTACACCAGTTCAGGGCCGCATACATGTAGCGCCGGTTGATGGTGACGTAGTCTTCCGGCGCGCCATCCGCCGTACCCGGCCAGTTTTCCGCAGCTTCGATCTGACCGTGAATCATACCACCCAGCGTCGCTTCGAGTGCCGCCATGCGGCCCAGCTGATCGGCAACCGCCGGGATCTGGTTGTTACCCGAAGACTGCGTGATCCGGCTGAGAACCCCGGTCAATAACTGCATCTTGGCCCAGAAGCGGATATTGGACTGGTGATTGCCCATCGCATGAGATGGTGTCTGGACATAAATCCCGCGCGACATTTCCGCGTTGTCGTGGACGAACACCTTTTCCCACGGCACGAAGACATTGTCGCACAACACCATGGCATCGCTTTCGTCATACTTGGCGGAAAGCGGATAATCGAACTTGTTGCGCAGGTCCTGGCCGAACGGCTTGCGCGACCACAGGGTCAGGCCCGGCGTGCCGCAGGGCACGGCACAGGTTATGGCTTCAGCTTCGCGGCCATCGGCGATGGGGAGCAGGTTTCCGATCCACAGCTCATCGGCATATACACCGCCCGTGGCCAGCATCTTCATGCCTGAAATAACCACCCCGTCATCGCGTTCTTCAACGACCTTCAGGGTGGGAACCGGCATTTCCTTTTTCTGGTAAAATTCAGGGTTCCGCGCACCGGCCGGCGGCAGCACGGCATAAGCCGCGTAGATGTCATGGCGCCGCATATAGTCGTAATGCGCCATGAGATTGTCGCCGTAACCGGGACCGATCTTGTCGAACACATCGGGCTTCATCGCGAGGCCGGTCACGAAGCTCGACACATGGTCGGGCGAACGGCCGAAAAGCCCGCAGGTCTCATCGGCGATGCGCTTGTGGGCGCGCATGCGTTTGCGCAGGTCATCCTGATTTTTCGGGCGCAGGTAGTACATCGAAAACCGCTCGCCGTCCTCTTCATAGGACATCACATCGCGGTTCGCGGAGTCTGCCTTCATATCGTAGAGCGCGGCCATGGATTTCGCGCTTTCGGCGAAGGCCGGATGTGTCGTTACATCTTCGACCTTTTCACCGCCTATATAGACCACGCGACCGTCCCGCAGTCCTTCGAGATATTCCTTGCCGGTTTTAAGCATAAGCGCTTTCCCTAAATGATGCCGCGGTCGCGCAGGACAGCGAGGTCGTCGGCAGAATTGCCCGCGAGTTCGCCCCAGACATAATCGTTGTGTTCACCAAGGCCCGGCCCCGGGTGGCGTACCGTCCCCTGCGTTTCGGACAATTTCGGCGCGACGTTCTGCATGGCGATATTGCCGAATTCCGGGTGATCGACGCGGATAATCGCTTCGCGCGCCTTGAACTGGGGGTCTTCAAGCATTTCCGGGGCGCGGTTGATCTTGCCATTGGGAATACCGTGCGCATGAAGCAGCTCTTCAAGCTCGGCGACGGGGAAATCCTTCGTCCAATCCGAAATCAGCTCATCCAGTTCGATCTGGTTGATCCCCCGTGCCCCATGGGTGGCATAGCGCTCATCGGTTGCCAGTTCAGGACGCCCCATGGCTTCCGCCATCCGCGCCCAGACGGAATCCTGGTTGGCGCCGATCACCAGCCAGATATCGTCTTTGGTCGGATAGATATTCGACGGGGCGATTTTGGGCAGGAACGAGCCGGTACGTTCGCGGATATAGCCGCCTGCATCGTAATCAGTGACGACGTTCTCCATCATGTTCAGAACAGATTCGAAGATGGATGCGTCCACAACCTGGCCCTTCCCGGTCAGGTGCACCTGATGCAGTGCCATCATCGCACCGAGACAGGCATGGGTGGCGGCAAGCGAATCGCCGATCGAAATACCGGCACGGCTCGGCGGCAGTGACGGATCACCCGTGGTATAGCGCAAGCCGCCCATCGCCTCGCCGATGGCGCCATAGCCCGCCCGCTTCGCATAGGGGCCGGTCTGGCCAAAGCCGGAAACCCGGATCATGATCAGTTTCGGATTGATCGCAGACAGGTCCTCGTAGCTGAGCCCCCAGCGCTCCATTGTCCCGGGACGAAAATTTTCAAGCAGGATATCTGCGCTTTCGACCAGTTTTTTGATCAGCGCCTGGCCATCGGCTTCGCGGGCATTCAGCGTTGCCGACAGCTTGTTACGCCCCAATACAGGCCAGAACAGAGCCTTGCCGTGAGGTTTCTCCTTGCCCCATTCACGCATCGGATCGCCGACGCCTGGTTGTTCCAGCTTGATCACTTCGGCCCCATGATCCGCCAGCAACTGGCCACAAAACGGCCCGGCAATCATGGTGCCCATTTCAATAACGCGAATATTCGCAAGCGGCCCTGTGCGGGGGGCGGATTCAGTACCCATTCCGATGGTGCGTCCCTGTAGTCGATTCACTGATTTCAGGCAGGATCGCTGACGGGTCTGGACGGGTCAAGCCGCGCAGGGGATAACCTCGTATGACAGATGGCACTCAATCCCGACAAACCCAGTGGCCGATCGTCTGGGTCGCCTTTGGCGCAGGCATCGTTGCCGCGACCCATATAGGGAAGCTCCCCCCTGCCCTGCCGGAAATCCGACTGGCGCTGGACGCCGGGCTGGTGACCGGGGGCTGGATCGCCTCCATGATTTCCTGCACCGGCTTTGCGCTTGGCCTCGTGGCAGGATCGCTCGCCGACCGGCTTGGTCAGCGCCAGGTACTGATATTCGGATTGCTAGCTATGACCGCGGGAAGCCTGCTGGGCGCCTTTGCCCAATCGGGCGAGGTCATGCTTCTTTCGCGCTTTATAGAAGGCGTCGGTTACACCTCCGTGACCATCACCGGCGCTGGCATGATCACCCACGTTACCGCCGCCGGCGACCGTAAATGGGCGCTTGGCATCTGGTCATCCTACGTACCGGTCGGCTTTTCAGTCATGCTGATTGCCGGTGCACTGGTTCTGGAAGCATGGGGCTGGCGTACATTGTGGCTTATCAGCAGCGGCATCACTGTCGTCTGGGCCGGCATCGTCTGGAAGGCCACCCTCGGCTGGCAACGCCAAAGCGGCAATGTCGCGATGACATCAATGCTGAACAACGTCACCAGGTGCCTGGCAAGTCCCGGCGCATTACTCGCCGCCGGCTGCTTCGCGCTGTATGCGTCACAACATATTTCGATGATGGCCTGGCTGCCGAGCTATATGCGCGAGGTCTACGGTTCCAGCACCCTGGTCGCTGCCGTCGTCCCGGCTGTCGTGCTGATGTTCAATGCCATCGGCAATTGGTTCTCGGCCTGGGCGATGGGGCGCGGCGTGTCGATCTGGTCGCTGCTTGCGGTCGGTGCCATCGGTATGGGGCTGTCGCAGATAGGCATATTCTCGGCATTTCTGCCCGATACCGCGCGGCTCGGCTTCGCGGTCCTTTTCGGCATTTTCGGGGGCATGGTACCCGCAGCGGCGCTCGGTTCTGTCGCGATTTACACACCGTCACCATCCCAGATCGGCACCATGAACGGGCTGATGGTCATGGGTACCAGCACGGGAATGCTGTTCGGTCCGCCCGCGGTGGCCGCAATGCGGGCGGTGATGGGGAACTGGAACGACGTCGTCTGGCTGATGGTCTCACTGGCGACCGTTGGTGTTATTCTCGCCGTCCTGTCGCGCAGGCTGGAGCGGCGTGCCAATGCGGCCCGATCTACACTATAATCAGACAACAACACGACTGAAGGACTGGCCGTAATGACGACCGCAGCACGTAGCGTAGAAATTATCGATGTCGGCCCCCGGGACGGGCTGCAGAACGAACCGGAAATTCTCGATATCGACACCAAAGTCGAATTTATCGGCAAACTTGTGGATGCGGGCATCCGGCGTATGGAAGCGGTCAGCTTCGTCAATCCGAAGCGCGTCCCACAGATGGCGAATGCCGAAGAAGTACTGGCTGCCCTGCCCGATGACGACGGCATCACTTATATCGGGCTGGTGCTCAACCGCCGCGGCCTCGACCGCGCGCTCGCCGCAGGCTGCAAGGAAGTAAACTACGCGCTGGTCGCGTCAGATACGTTCAGCCAGAAAAACCAGGGCACAACAATCGAACAGGCGGTCGACGTCTATGAAGAAATCGCCGCCGAGGCAAAGGCAGCGGGGGTGCGTTGCTCCCTGACAATCTCCACAGCTTTCGGCTGCCCGTTTCAGGGGGAAGTACCGCCCGAACGCGTGATCGGCCTCGTCGAACGATGTGCCGGCGACGACACGTTCGAGATCGCTCTGGCAGATACCATCGGCTGCGCCGTTCCAAGCCAGGTTGCCGACCTGTTCGGCGCTTTAATGGAAATCGCCCCTTCAGCACGATTCCGCGCCCATTTTCACAACACCCGCAACACCGGCCTTGCCAATTGCTACGCCGCGGTTGAAGCCGGCGTCCAGTCAATTGACGCCTCGGCGGGGGGGATCGGGGGCTGTCCGTTTGCACCGCGCGCGACAGGCAACGTGCCGACAGAAGACCTGGTCTACATGCTGAACCGGATGGGAATTGAAACGGGCATCAATATCGACAAGCTGATTGCCGCCGGTGACTGGATCGGCGAACAGCTCGGCCATGCGATACCAGCGATGATTGGCAAGGCTGGCCTATTTCCACCGGCGGAACTCCGCGCCTGACGGAATGATTCTCCGTCAGGTACCGGGATAGTTCCCGTCTTCGCCCGGCGGGTTCGAAAATGGCGGCCAGACATCCACATCGCCCAGTTCACGCCAGTGATCCAGTGCCCACCTGACGGACGGGAAGGCTATTTCGTCCCACGGGATCGCATCCCAGTCGAACAGGTCGAGTTCGAGGGTTTCCTCTCCGACATCGAATGCACCATCCCGAACTATGGCCCGGTAGATAAGCTGGACCTGGCTGATCCGCGGGATCGTATAGACGCCGATCAGTCCGTCGATGTCGATTTCGGCGCAGGCTTCTTCCCTGGCCTCCCGGGCGGCACCAGCCTCGGCGGTTTCATTCTGCTCCATATAGCCGGCGGGGATTGTCCACAGGCCGCGTTGCGGATGAATTGCACGGCGGCAGAGCAGTACCTTGTTTTCCCAGGTACAAACTGCACCCACGACGATCTTGGGGTTTTCGTAATTGATAAAGCCGCAATCGGTGCAGACGAGACGTTCCCGATTATCGCCCTCGGGAATCTGGCGCACGATTGGGCCAGACGGTGAACCGGCGGGTGAATCGGCTGGAGTTGTTTCCTGTGTCATTCCGTAAAAATGCGACCCGTATGCCGTCCGGGCAAGCAAAAACAGTCAGAAATACGAGACGTTTTACGCGACGATGTCGATAAACGATCCGCGCGGGATATCCCGCCGCGTAAGAGTACCATCCGACAGATCAAGCACCGGGCGGGCGTCGGCAGTCTGTTGTGCCGGGTCCCGGGAAATGTTGGAAGCCTGCGACGGCGACGGCATCGCTGATTGCTGGCGCGGCTGTACGGTTTGCGGATTCGTACCCGTTGTATTGCCCGCCAAACGTGCGGCGGACTGAAAAGCAGGAATGTTCATTTAGGGTCTGGAACTCGCCGTTGGGTGGACATGATCGTTGAATTTAGGGGTTTTTGGTTAACGAGCGGTGTATAAGAAGCGTTAACGAAAACACAACGATTCGGAGAAGGCTGGGACACGCGGTTTCTTAACTTAAAATTAAATTAAATCTCAAATGCTTGGCATATATTTTCTCATAGTAAACGTAGCACCCTGCCGACCACATGACTGAACCTGAACATATAAATTTCAATGATTTAATCGGATTGGCGCGCGACAAGTCTGTCGAAGGGCGCACGCGTCTTGTTCAGATCGTCGGCGATTTATTCTTCGACACCGATACCGTCCTCCGAGACGCAGAACGGAACATCATGTCCGACATTCTGCGCCAGCTCATTCATGACGTCGAAATGAAGGTCCGCCAGCAATTGGCTGAACGGATGGCAAGCGAGATCAACGCTCCGCGCGACCTTATTTCAGCTCTTGCCAATGACCAGATCGAAGTCGCCCATCCAATCCTTACGCAAAGCACAATTCTGCAGGACATAGAGCTGATCGAAATTGTCGAACATCGCACGTTCGGCCACCAGCTCGCGATTGCAATGCGCGAATCCGTCTCCGAAGCAGTCTCAGAAGCGCTGATCGGCACGGGGAACGTGGACGTCATCAAAACACTGCTGGAAAACGAAAACGCAGACATCTCCGGCAAGGCCATGGAATATCTGGTCGAACAATCTGAAAAGATCGACGACATCCAGGTCCCTCTCATCAATCGCGGCGATCTCGGACCTGATCTCGCAAAACGAATGTACTGGTGGGTCTCAGCGGCACTGCGGAAACATATCGTCGAGCATTACCGAATCGATGAAGCCGAGCTTGACGACAAGATACAGGATACGATCCACGACATTCTTGGCGGCGACGGGAGCGGACCGGGCATGATCGACAGCACCCCGCTGCGAAAATCGCAGGAACTCGCGGAGAAACTTCAAAAGGCCCAGGCCATAACCCCGCAGCTTCTCATCCAGACACTTCGCCAGGGAGAGGTCATTCTGTTCGAGGATCTGTTGTCACAGCGTACCGGGTTACGGACCAACCTGATCAGGAGGTTCGTGTTTGAGCCCGGCGGGGAGGGGTTGGCAATCGCCTGCCGCGCCGTGGATATTTCCAAAGCGGATTTTGCATCGATCTTTCTGCTCAGCCGCAGCGCCCGACCCGGCGACAAGGTCGTCGACCCCAATGAAGTCAGCCGAGTGCTGAACTTCTTCGACCGGATCAAAACCGACACCGCTCTTAAGGTGGTCAAACGCTGGCAATTTGATCCTAACTTCCTGTTCGCGATGAAACAGGTGAATACCGAACAGCGCCGAGCTGCCGAATAAAGGCAAGACACCCGGCACCCTCCAAGAATTGAACATTAAAAATGTTCTACTGGATATTATCCAATTCATTTCCGCCGAAAGACTTCACGGGTTGATTTCCGGGCTTCTTTTTACACTTTTCCAGAAAACCTTCATTTCGGTCGACGCGATTAACGTAAAGTTAAATCCCGTTAACTAGACTAAAGGAATGGCCACCAAATTCGTCACAAGCCCGCCTTTGCTCTCCAGTCTACCGGTTGATAACCCGGAAGATCTGCACACGCTTCTTTCTATGGCGCGGGACAAGTCCGTCGAAGGGCGCACCGCGCTCGTAAAGGCGCTGGGTGATCTGTTTTACGATTCTCATTCCGAGCTCTCGAGCGAAGAACGCAACCTGATGGGCGACATTCTTCAACGCCTCATCGGCGACGTGGAAAACGTTGTTCGCAAGGCATTGTCTGAAAAGCTCAGCGGTATCCCGGACGCCCCGCCACAGGTTATCAGCGCACTGGCCAATGATACGCTTGATATTGCCTACCCGATCCTGATTGAAAGTGCGGTGCTCCAGGACATCGAGCTTGTTGAAATCATTCGCCATCGGACCCACGAGCACCAACTCGCCATCGCCATGCGTGAATCGGTGTCTGAAACAGTCTCGGATGCGCTGGTCGAAACGGATAACAACGACGTCATCCGGACTCTGGTCGAAAACCGCGGGGCCCTGATATCAGGCCTGACGCTCGAAAAGATCGTCGACCGGTCCGAATCTCAGCCCGATCTGCATGACCCCCTGCTGCGCCGGAACGAATTATCGCCGACCCTGGCAAAACGGATGTATTGGTGGGTTTCTGCGGCCCTGCGCAAAAGCATTGTCGAACGCTTCGACATCGATTCGGTCGAACTCGACAAATCTATCGAGCGGGCCGTAAAAGACCTGATGGGCGAGCCCATCTCAAAGGCTGAAAATGCCGATAATGTCGATGGCATGATCAAATCGCTCATCGGCGCCGGCAAGGTGACGCCGTCGCTGATGATCCAGACCCTGCGTCAGGGTGAAATCGCCCTGTTCGAAGAGATGCTGTCCGGGCTGTCCAACCTTAACAACAAACTGGTCCGCCGTTTCGTGTTCGAGCCCGGCGGCGAAGCGCTGGCGATCCTGTGCCGGTCTCTTCAGATTATGAAGCCCGATTTCGCCTCAATCTTCCTGCTCAGCCGGAGCGCCCGGCCCGGTGACAAGGTCGTCGACCCGTCGGAATTGACCCGCGTGCTCGATCTGTATGACCGGATCAAGCTTGATACCGCGCGTAAGGTCGTCGAACACTGGCGGCTCGACCCGGATTACCTGTTCGCCCTCAAGCAGCTCAACGCACAGCAGCGCCAAGCGACGGGTTGAACCCGCCAAACTGCCGAAAAGCACTCGCATTTTCTCAATTCATTCCACCTGAACGGATGACGGCACGTCCCCGCCCCGGTATTCTGGGGCGGAAACAGGGGAAATCATCAAGTGTTCGGAGAGAAGATCAAACGGGTTGAAGACCCCGCATTGCTGCGCGGCAAGGGTAAGTATCTCGACGACATTCACCTGCCCGGCATGCTGCATGCGGCCTTTGTCCGGGCACCGGTGGCCCATGCCACTTTTTCAGCCATCGACAGTTCGGCGGCCCTCGCCATCGATGGCGTGGTCGCGGTTTATACGCTGGATGACCTCCGCCCCCATCTGACCGACACTGTCATGCCGGTGGAACAGCCCTCCGGCGCGCTGAAACTGTCGGCCAGCCCGTCGACCCTTGCCGATGGCGAAGTGCGCTATGTGGGTGAACCCGTCGCCTGCGTGATCGCGGAATCCCCCTATATCGCAGAGGATGCAGCACAACTTGTCTTCGTCGACTATTCGAACCTGCCCGTCTCTGCCGATTACCTCTCGGCACTGGATGACGGCGCCGCGACGGCCCATTCCGATTTTGCGGATAACCTTGTTGCCGGGTTCACGCTGGCCTATGGCGACACCGATGACACCTTCGCGGGCGCCGCGCATGTATTTCGCGAAACACTTCACCAGCACAAGGGCCTCGGTCACGCCATAGAATGCCGTGGCGTTGCAGCGGAACTAAACCCGCGCGATCACGTGCTGAACGTCTGGTCGGCAACACAGATGGCGCACCGGGCACAGAGCATACTGGTACAGATGCTGGATCTGCCGGAAGACCGTATCCGGGTCGTGACACCGAATGTCGGCGGCGGGTTCGGCCCCAAATTCGTCTTTTACCAGGAAGAAGTGGTTGTTCCGCTCGCCGCCATGCTCCTCGGCCGCCCCGTAAAATGGGTCGAGGACCGGCGTGAACATTTCACCGCCGCCACCATGGAGCGCGACCAGCTATGGGACATGGAGGTCGCCGTCGATGCCGATGGCAGGCTGCTCGGCGTACGTGGGACAATGGCGCATGATCACGGCGCCTACACCCCCTATGGCGTTAACCTGCCCTATAATGCGGCGACCAATTTCCTGGGGCCCTACGAGCTGCCGAGCATGTCCCTCGACGTCAAGCTGGCGCTGACGAACATGACACCGGTGACACCGGTCCGTGGTGCGGGCCGGCCGCAAGGTACATTTGCAATGGAGCGGCTGATGGACCGCATCGCCCGCGAACTTGGCCTCGACCGGGTGGAGGTGCGCCGCCGCAACCTGATCCCGGCAGAATCCATGCCCTATGACACGCAGATAAAAACCCGCGACGGCGCGACCATGACATACGATTCCGGTGATTACCCGGCGGCGCTCGATGCAGCGCTGGAGCGCGGTGGATACAGCGATTTCGCGGCGCGGCAGGCAGCCGCGCTTGCGGAAGGCCGCTATCTCGGCATCGGCGTCGCAAATTACGTGGAAGGCACCGGGCGTGGCCCGTTCGAATCGGCGGTCGTGCGCATCAAACCATCCGGCAAGATCGTGATTTACACAGGTGCTACCGATCAGGGACAGGGCCTCAAAACCGCCCTCGCCCAGGTCTGTGCCGCCCAGACGGGCGCTGCGATCGAAGACATCGAGGTCGTGACCGGCGATACCGGCAAGGTATCGCTGGGTCTTGGCGCATTTGCCAGCCGGCAGGCAGTGACGGCCGGTTCATCGGTCCATGTCGCGGCGCTTGAAGTCCGAAACAAGGCGCTGAAGGTTGCCGCCCACCTGCTGGAGGCGGCCGAAGAAGACCTTGATATCGCCGACGGCAAAATATCTGTCCGCGGCGTGCCGGATATGTCGGTCACACTTGGCGATGTCGCCCGTGCAGTGCAGGGTATGCCCGGCTTTTCCCTGCCCGGCGGCGTCGACCCGGGGATGGAAGCGACAGCCAATTTCAGCCCGCCGACCCTGACATACTGTAATGGTGTTCACGTGGCAGAGGTCGAGGTCGATCCCGGTACCGGCCATGTGCAGGTGCTGAACTATGTCATCGTCCACGATAGCGGCCGGCTGATAAACCCGACCATCGTCGAAGGCCAGATCACCGGCGGCGCAACCCACGGTCTCGGCTCGGCCCTGTTCGAGCGCATGATCTATGACGACCAGGGCCAGCCGCAGACGACGAATTTCGGCGAATACCTGCTGCCATCGGCCCCCGAAGTGCCGCATTTCGACATGATCCATATGGAAAGCCCGACACCGCTCAACCCGCTCGGTGTCAAAGGCGCGGGCGAAGGCGGCACGATTCCCGTCACGTCGGCCATCGCCTCCGCGGTCGACGACGCATTATCGCCATTCGGCGTGGTGGTACGCGACCTGCCGATCGAGCCGAAACGGATCGTCGAGATGATCAACCAATCCAGCTAGGGAGAATCAGACACATTATGCCCTTCCTTAAAAACTCCTGGTACGTGGCCGCCCAGAGCCACGAAATCACCGACGGCGTTCTCGGACGTACCATCTGCGGAGAACCCGTCGTGCTGTTCCGCACATCAGATGGCACCGCCGCTGCGCTCGAAGACCGCTGCTGTCACCGCCACCTGCCGCTATCGCTGGGCCAGCGTGTCGGCGACCGGGTGCAATGCGGCTATCACGGGCTTGAATTCGACACCACGGGCACCTGCGTATCGGTGCCCGGGCAATCGAAGGTACCGCCGGGGGCTGCGATCCACGCTTTTCCGGTGGTCGAACGCTACCGCTATATCTGGATATGGCCGGGCGACCCGGCAGAAGCCGATGAAAGCCTGATCCCGGATTATCACTGGAACGACGATCCGGCCTGGGTATCGAATACCGGTTATTTTTACGTCGAATGCAATCACCAGCTCGTCGTCGACAACCTGCTGGACCTGTCGCACGTCCAGTTCGTTCATGCCTCTACCCTGGGCGCCGACGGCGTCAGCGACGCTCCGCTCGATACGCGTCGCGAAGAAAACAAGGTCCATATCGACCGGTGGATCATGGACAAGCTTCCACCTGCGATGTTCGCATCGGCCCGCGATTTTCCAGGCACCGTCGACCGTTGGCAGCTCATCAGCTGGACGGCGCCGGTTCATGTCGTCATCGATGTCGGCTGCGCGGATGCCGGGACCGGCGCACGGGACGGTGACCGGAGCCACGGCATTACAATATTTTCAAACCACACGATCACGCCGGAAACCGAGGGCACCTGCCATTATTTCTGGCATCACGCGCGCGACTTCAGGCTGGATGATGAAGCACTGACCGAGAAACTCGCGATCGCCGCGAGCACCGCATTCGGCGAAGATGTCGGCCTGCTCGCAGCGCAGCAACGCAGTATCGATACCGCCCCGGATGGCTGGCAGCAGATCGATATCAATGCAGATGCCGGCGTGCTGCAGGCACGGCGAGTCGTGGATGGGATGCTGGCGGGCGACTAAGCCGGTGAAATGATGGCCTGACCCGGCCGACTAACCCTTCGCCCGCTCAGCCAGAATCGTCCGCAGATTTTCCTTCGGCGGGACAATATCGGTCACCAGATCGCGGATCAGCGTCTTGTTCTTCAGTGGTCCGACCTCGCTGCCATCTTCCGACAGGCGCTCTGTGCAGGCATAGACCGTCTTGCCGTTCACCGCGACCATGCATTCCTTGCAGGCATTCGCACTGACGCAGCTATAGCGGAACGCGACGGAGGAATCCGCGTGGGTTCGGACCCAGACGATGGCATCCAGCACCGACATGCCCGGACGCCACGGCACGTCATAGGTTTCCATCCACGGCTCTTCACCGGGCGCGCCACGCTGGATAGTGATCGGGGCCGTTTTCTCGCTATTCGTCACAGGCGCGCTCATGCTGCCACTCCTTTTGCTACGGGCAGGTAATCCGACAGTACTTCACCGTCATCCCCGAGCCGAAGACGCTGGTTGTGTACCTGTGCCGGATCCATTTCCTCGAAATCCTCACGCTGATGCGCGCCCCGGCTTTCTGTGCGGTTAATCGCAGCCAGGGTAACCGATTCCGCCGTCAGCAGCGCCGAGCGCAGGTCGTACCAGTCCTGCAGGGTCATGTTGAATTCGGCGTCGTCCGCGGGGACCATATCGGCCAGCGTCACCCGCATTTCGCGAATACGCGTGAGCGCCGCCGCCAGCTTGTCGCCGGTGCGCAGCACGCCGACTTTTTCCCACATCAGGTTCTGCAGTTCGAACCACATCTCGCCCAGGGCCGCCTTGTCGCCGGACCCATCCGACTGACGCCCGATCAGGGTGTTCAGCAGGTCGAGATGTTCCTGTGCGGCAGCGTCCGACCAGACCCGGTTGCGGCCGCGTGCATATTCAGCGGCGAACCGCCCTGCCCGTTCACCGAACACGAAAGCCTCGGGGATCGCGTTGCCTGACAACCGGTTCGCACCATTGGCGCCACCGACAACCTCACCCGCGCCATAGAGCCCGGTAATGCTGGTTTCCATCTGTCCGTTCACGCGAATGCCACCCATATGGTAATGGGCGATGGGAGCGACTTCGACCGTGTCCTTGGTCAGATCGATACCGTTGGCCGCCAGCTTGTCGATCACCGGCCCGAAAGCTTCACGCAGCTTTTCTTCAGGAATGTGCTGGAAGCTGAGGTGAACGCCGCCGTTCTCGGTGGTCAGTCCGGCTTCGTGTTCCTTGGTGATGCCGTACGAAATGATATCGCGGGTGGTGGTGTATTTTTCCGCGTCCTCGCCGCCGTATTTATGCAGGAACTCCTCGCCTTCCGCATTGAACAGCCGCCCGCCGAGCTTGTAGCGGAACGGATCCCACATGATCGGGTCCATCCCGACGAGGCGCGGTGCCAGGTGGCCGATGGGGAAGAATTGCGGGAATTCCATGTCGATCAGGTCGGCACCGGCGCGCAGCGCCATGGCATAGCCGTCGCCGTTCATGTTCACCGACGCACTGTTGCGCTGATACAGGCGGGTCAGCCCGCCTGCCGCGATGATCACGGCGTTTGCGGCAATCGTGACCGGCGTCTCGTCTTCGAGGTTCCAGCCGACGGCACCCGTAACCGCACCGTTCTCGACAACCACATCGTTAATCGCGAGCCCGCTGACCCGCATCACGCTATCGGCCCGCGCAACCTGTGTCCGCAGGCACTTGGCAACCGCCGGCCCGGTATTGAGGAAATCGACATAGACGCAGCGCGGCACGCTGTGCCCCGGCGCCATAACACCGGTGATATTGCCGTCTTTACGCGCCCACCCGACTTTCCAGTCATCCATTTCGCGGATGCGGTCGATGGCTTCGCGGCAGAGAATGGCCGATAATTCCTCGTTACACAGCCCCCGCCCGGCTTCGAGCGTGTCTTCATAATGCTTTTCCCAGCTATCGGGCTCTTCATCGCCCAGCGCTGCCGCCGTGGTCATTTGTGCCATGATCGTCGCACCACCGCGGCTGATAAGGCTTTTATCGGCCAGAATGACATCCGCCCCATTGCGGGCCGCCGCGATTGCCGCATACATGCCCGCACCGCCGGCGCCGACCACCAGCACATCCGTTTCCAAGTGAATCATAGATTTCTTTCTCCTTGCCCCATTGTCGCGAATCCGCGCGCCGACCGCAATCTTGTGCAGCGGATAGGGGGTTGTATAATTTGCAGGAAACGGAGGTACTTATGACAGATACTACGGAACAGGCGCTTGTCGATGCGGCATGGCCCTATTGGGAATGCGAGGGCGAGATTGCCAAACGCTATTTTGACGGTGCAACCGACGAAGATCACGCGTTCTACCTCCGCGCCCAGCTCTGGAAAGAACTGCATCCGGTCGACGGATTCTTTAACGGTCTGCACCGGGAGCTCAAAGACCTGGTCGACCGCTTCCCCGAGGTCGATCGCAGTATCGATCGTCACGAATACCATTTCCTGCTGACCCAGCTGACGGAAGAATTCAATCACTACGTCATGCTGGCCGACATATTCGAGCACGTCATGGGCCGCAAGATCACGGCGGAAGACACGGTGCAGCTCGCCGAGGAAAAGAAACTCGGCGACATCCGGCGTGCCTATGTCGAAGACGAGCTGACCAAGGCGGCGGTCGGCTTTACGGAGGGCGGCGGCGCACGCCTGTTCCGCGAAGGCGCGAAGCTTTCGGGCTCAACCGTCAATGACATGACAGCCCATGCCATGGAAATCATCTATGACGACGAAAAGGATCACTATGCCGAACAGGCGAAAATCTGCGTCGGCCTGATCAAATCAGATGACGACATGACCCGCATGAAAGACGCCATCCGCGCCATCAGCGCCCAGCGCGTCGCCATGCGCGCGGAGATGTTCCCGGGCGCGATGACGGCGGACGAGATCGACGCGTTTATCGCCAGGAATACGCGGGGATAGTTACCCCAGCGCCTTGACGCCGGGCAGGTCCTTGCCTTCGAGCCATTCGAGGAACGCACCGCCGGCCGTCGAGACATAGGAGAAATCATCCAGCACGTCGGCTGCGACCAGGGCGGCTACCGTATCGCCGCCACCGGCGACGGTTTTCAGCGCCCCGGCACGGGTCAGATCGGCGGCAACGCGGGCAACCATGACGGTGCCGGCATCGAAGGGCGGGACTTCGAACGCGCCGAGCGGGCCGTTCCATACCAGGGTTTTGAGATCGCTCAGTTTCGCGGCAAGGCCATTGGCGCTGCCGGGCCCAATATCGAGAATCATCATATCGCCCGGCACGGCGCCAACCGGCACCACTTCGCTGGGCGCCCCTTCGGCAAATTCCCGGGCAACAACGGCGTCCGACGGCAGGATAATCTGGCAGCCTGCCTCGTCAGCAAGGCCCAGAATTTCCAGTGCGGTATCCGCCAGTTCATGTTCGCACAGCGACTTGCCGACATCGGTGCCGAGCGCATGCAGGAACGTGTTCGCCATCGCACCGCCGATGGCCAGCATGTCTACCTTGCCGACCAGATTGCCGAGCAGGTCGAGCTTGGTCGATACCTTGGCGCCGCCGACGATAGCCCCGACGGGGCGTTCCGGGCTGCCGAGCGCGGAATCGAGCGCGTCGAGTTCTGCCTGCATCATCCGGCCCGCCGCAGCCGGCAGCAGGTGTGCCAGCGCCTCGGTTGAGGCATGGGCGCGGTGCGCCGCGGAAAACGCGTCGTTCACGTAGATATCGGCAAGCTTCGCCAGTTCCGCCGCAAAGTCCGGGTCGTTCAGTTCCTCGCCTTCATGAAAGCGCAGGTTTTCGAGCAGTACGACATCACCGCCTTTCGCCGCGCCGACGACCTTCTGCGCTTCCGCGCCGATGCAGTCATTGGCGAAGGAGACATTCCGCCCGCCCAGTGCCGCCGAAAGCGGCCCGGCCAGGGGTGCCAGCGACATGTCGGGAACAGGCTCACCCTTCGGGCGTCCGAAATGCGACGCGACGATCACGATCGCGCCCTTGTCGGCAAGTTCCGTGATGGTCGGCGCCAGGCGCGAAATCCGCGTGGCATCGGATACCGCGCCGTCACGCATGGGCACGTTCAGGTCGGCGCGCAAAAATACGCGTTTGCCGGCTACGTCTATGTCGTCGAGTGTCTTGGGCATGTCACTTGTCTCTCAGGTTCCGGATATGAAAATCCCCCACCCGATAAAGGATGAGGGATTTCCGTCAGTTATGTTCGTTCCGCTCGGCGGGTGCTATTTCAGCTTGCCCATCGCGACCGCAGTATCGAGCATGCGGTTGGAGAATCCCCATTCGTTGTCGTACCAGCTGACCACGCGGACCAGCTTGCCGCCAACCACCTGGGTCTGCGTGACATCGAATGTGGACGAGGCCGGGTCATGGTTGAAATCGACCGAGACCAGCGGGGCCTCGTTGATGTTCAGGATACCCTTGAGGCGGGGGGAGGCTGCTGCCTTCTTCGCCGCGGCGTTCACGGCCTCGACCGTGGTTTTCTTCTTCGGGATAAACGTGAAATCGATCACCGAGACGTTCGCTGTCGGCACGCGGATCGATGTGCCGTCCAGCTTGCCGTTCAGTTCCGGCAGGACCAGGCCAACGGCCTTGGCAGCACCGGTCGAGGTCGGGATCATCGAGCCTGCGGCGGCACGTGCACGGCGCGGATCGCTGTGCAGCGTATCAAGGATGCGCTGATCGCCGGTATAGGCGTGGATCGTGGTCATGTAGCCCTGCTGAATGTCGAACGCCTTGTGCATGACGGAGGCGACAGGCGCCAGGCAGTTCGTCGTGCATGACGCGTTCGACACGATCGTATGCGTCTTCTTCAGCTTGTTGTCGTTGATACCGTAAACGACAGTCAGGTCTTCGCCCGTACCCGGTGCCGAGATCAGCACTTTCTTCGCGCCCGCTGCGAGATGCTTGGCGGCCATTTCACGCTTGGTGAAAATACCCGTACATTCGAGCACGACGTCGATGTCGAGCTTGCCCCAGGGCAGGTCTTCCGGATTGCGTTCGGCAAATACCTTGATCACGCCGGAACCGGCATTGATACCGGTGGAGGTTACCTTCACAGGCTTTGCCAGGCGGCCATGCGTGCTGTCGTTCTGCAGCAGCAATGCGTTCATATCCACTGAGCCGAGATCGTTGATCGCAACTACCTCGATATCCTTGCGTCCTGCTTCGAGTGCCGCGCGCAGCGTCAGCCGCCCGATCCGGCCGAAGCCGTTAATTGCTACACGAACCGCCATTTATTAATCCTCCAATACTGCGTTCTGATACATCGTAACGTTCGTCAAACTTCTTCTGAAACCCGTCTAGAGCCGGGCTTTTACGGCTGCCGCAACGGCGTCGGCCGTGATACCGAAATGTTCGTAAAGTTCATCTGCCGGGGCCGAAGCACCGAAGCCCTTCATACCGACAAAGCCACCCGCGGGACCGGTCCAGTGTTCCCAGCCGAAACCGATTGCAGCTTCGACCGCGACCCTCACGCCATCGCCGAGCACGTCTGCTTTATACGCGTCGGACTGCGCCTCGAAAAGCTCCCAGCAGGGCATGGACACAACCGCCGTCGGCACGCCATCGGCCTGCAGCGCGTCGCGGGCGTTCATCGCTATTTCAACTTCGGAACCGGTCGCCAGGATCGTTGCCTGACGGTCGCCGTCAGCTGCGGCCAGCACATACGCGCCCTTTGCCGACAGGTTCTCGTCGGTATGCTCAACACGCAGTGTCGGCAGACCCTGCCGGGTCAGCGCCATCGCCGAGGGCCCCTTGGTGTGCTCAAGCGCGGCCTGCCAGCATTCAGCGGCTTCGACTGCATCGGCGGGGCGGAAGACATGCACGTTCGGGATCGCGCGCAAGGCGGCAAGATGTTCAACCGGCTGATGGGTCGGGCCGTCTTCGCCGAGGCCGATGGAATCATGCGTCAGTACATGAATCACGCGGATCCCCATCAGGGCGGCGAGCCGTAACGACGGACGCAGGTAATCCGAGAAGATCAGGAACGTACCGGAATAGGGAATGATACCGCCATGCAGCGCCATGCCGTTCATCGCGGCGGCCATTCCGTGTTCACGCACGCCATAATACATGTAACGACCGGCATAGTCCGGCGGGGCAAGCGGGCCGAACCCGACAGCCTTCGTATTATTCGATCCGGTCAGATCAGCCGATCCACCGATCATTTCCGGCACGGCCGGGGTGATCGCATCAAGCGACTTGCCGGACGACGCGCGGGTCGCAAGTTTCGGCGCATCGGCAGAGAAGCCCTTTTTCGCGTCGATCACCGACTGTTCCCAGCCTTGTGGCAGGTCACCGGCCATCGCACGTTCAAATTCAGCCCGCGATTCTGCGGCACCCAACCGGCCGGACCAGTCTGCGTAGACGTCCGCATTACGGCTGCCGGCGGCCCGCCAGGCGGAGAGGATTTCGTCGGGAACAACAAACGGCTCATACGGCCAGCCAAGCTCCTTGCGGGCGGCGGCAATTTCATCGGCACCAAGCGGCGCGCCATGAACCCCGGACGTCCCCTGCTTGGAGGGTGCGCCGAAACCGATGACGGTCTTGCAGGAGATAATCGACGGCTTGTCGGATGCCATTGCCGCTTCCATTGCCGCGCCGAGTGCCGCGGCGTCATGCCCGTTGCAGCGCTGCGTATGCCAGCCATAGGAATCGAACCGGCCGAGCGCGTCGTCGGACAGCGACATTTCCGTGCCGCCATCGATCGAAATATCATTGTCGTCATACAGCACGATCAGGCGGTCCAGCTTCATGTGCCCCGCAAGCGAGGCCGCCTCGTGGCTGATGCCTTCCATCAGGTCACCATCAGAAGCGATAACCCAGGTACGGTGATCGACCAGAGCATCGCCGTAGCGCGCATTCATCGAGCGCTCGGCGATGGCCATGCCGACTGCCGTCGAGACCCCCTGCCCCAGCGGCCCTGTCGTCATTTCGATCCCGCCGGCTTCGCCGTATTCGGGATGACCTGCGGTTTTGCTGCCGAGCTGGCGGAAATTGCGTAGCTGGTCCATCGTGATATCGGCATAGCCGGTCAGATGCAGCAGGGAATATAGCAACATCGATCCATGGCCCGCCGACAATACGAAACGGTCACGGTCGGCCCAGTCCGGGTCGGCCGGATTGTATTTCAGGTATTTGGTGAACAGCACCGTTGCCACGTCAGCAGCCCCCATCGGCATACCGGGATGGCCTGAATTCGCGGCCTGGACGGCATCCATCGACAAGGCGCGAATGGCATTGGCAAGCTGGGCGGTATCGACGTTCGTTGCTTCGGGGGTTGTTTCGGGCAAAACGCGCTCTTCATTCTGGCCCGCGCGAGAGTCGCGCAGACGGGTTTGGCCAAGGAAATCCGCCCCGAAGATGCACGAAAATACCGGACATTCGCGGTGTCCGGAGCCTTCAAAACCTCTCCGATGCGGAACGGGCGCAATGTATCCGCCCCACGGCGGGATTCAAGCCCCTTTAGGGCGAATCGTCAGGCTTTTTGGCATTCTCGGCGACCATCTCGTAGTAAACGACCCTATCTCGTCAGCTTCTGACGATTATTCCGTCGGCGAGCGACAGCCGTACTGCGCGAAACGCAGGAACAATTCCCGCCAGAACACCTGCCACAATCACCGCCCCGAGATAAATCAGATCCGTCGACGTAGGCGCGCCGATAGCTATGAACAGACCATATGTCGATTCGATCACTGGCTGAGCAACACCCAGAAGAAGATAGAGCAAACCAAGACCCAGGACCGCGCCCAGGGCGGCGATAAACGCGGCCTCAAGCAGAAAAAGGGAGAAAATGTGCGCAGGCCGGGCACCAACCGCTCGCAAAATTGCCATTTCACGCCGTCGTTCGTTCAAACCGGATAAAAGCATCGTCACCATACCGATCAACCCGGTTACGACGACAAAAACGGAAATGGCCGAGAGCGCACGCTCGGCGGTCCCCATCAACGACCAGAGTTCCTGCAGAGCGACGCCGGGCAGAATTGCGAGCAATGGTTCAGGGCGGTATTCGTTGATTTTCCGCTGTACGGTGAAAGTAGCAAACCTGCTTTTGAGGCCAACCATGAAAGCCGTGATAGCACGCGGCTGAAGATCCATACCCCGCACACGTTCTGCATCTATCCTCAGGCCGGGTACAGGGGCACCGGATCGCCAGTCGATATGAATTGCCTCGATTCCACCAAGACTCACGTGAACGGTGCGATCGACCGGAGTCCCGGTGCGGGCAAGGATACCGGACACGCGGAACGGTTTGTCTTTATGGCTGGCAAAACCGATCCGGCCGACACCATGATCAATGACAACCTGGTCGCCAACGCTATACCCCAGAGCGTCTGCCACCTCCGCACCGAGAACGGCATCGAATACATCGTCAAAACGTTTTCCCTCGGTGAAACTGAGACTCCGTGTCCGGGCGTAACGAAAATACTGGAAATAGTCGGTATTCGTGCCGAGGACCCTGAATCCACGATGGGAATCGCCGAGTGACAGGGGAATTGTCCATGCCACTGCGGGGTCTGACGCCAATTCCCGATAACTCTGCCACGAAATATTATTTGTCGCGTTGCCAATCCGGAACACGGAATAAAGAAGCAGTGGAATAGATCCGCTGCGGGCGCCGACGACCAGATCAGTCCCGGAGATCGTGTTCGCAAAACTGTTCCGAGTCTCGGTTCGGATGCGCTCGACACCAAGAAGCAATGTTACGCTGACAGCGATGGCGGCAACTGAAAGCATCACCGTCGCGCTGCGACTGATCAGGCTTCTGAACGCCAGTGCGACAACCGTTTTCATTCCGGCACCTGCCGTATCGCCGCATGGTTCAGATCGGCAAGCACAACATGGCGGTCGAACATCGCTTCCAGGCGCCGGTCATGGCTCACCAGGATAAGGGTCTGACCTTCTGCGGCCACGGATTCGAACAGCAAATCAAGAAGCGACTGCCGCGCATCTTCATCCAGCGCCGAGGTCGGCTCATCCGCCACCAGAAGTTCAGGGGCGCCGATCAGCGCCCGCGCGGCGGCAACCCGCTGTTGCTGACCCACGCTAAGGTCCGTAACGGAACGTCCCGCAAACAAATCACTGGATAAGCCCATCCGGGAAAGAAGCCGCCGCGCTGCCGAAACGGGATCACCGTCAGTGGCTGTTGCCTGCGCGGCACGGCGGGCCGAAAACCGGCAGGGAAGAAGAACATTCTCCACCAGAGACAGATAAGGAACCAGATTGAAAAGCTGAAAGATGACACCGACATGATCCGCCCGAAACGAATCCCTTTGCGCCGATGACAGTTTATCGAGACGCGTACCAAGAACCGACACAGCGCCACTATCAGGGACCGCAACACCACCAAGCAGATTCAAAAGTGTCGTCTTGCCGCTGCCGCTGGAACCGCTGACGAATAGACGTTCGCCGGTTCCGACCGAAAACTCAGGAATGTCCAGAACCGGCGTTTTTCCCGTCGGCCATTGGAAAATGACATTCGATATTTCAACGGCATTGGTCATGACGACGGAATCCGAAAACCGAAGCTAGAGGTCTAATCTGGAGGAGGACGGCGTCAGTTCTTTTGCGACCTGCCCGGCAGGGGTGATGGCCTCCACCTCTATCTCTTTGGCCGCCGGGAACTTTTCAAACAGTTTCACATCGATACGCTTGAGTTTCCCGATATCCTCACACCGGAACCGGTAATGCGCCTCAAACGCCGAATGCTGGTCATCCTCGCCGTCTGTGCGCTTCTCGTCGTGATGACCGTCTTGGTGCTCGTCTTTATCTTGATGGTCGTGTTTATCCCCGTGATCGTGCCTGTCAGGCTTTGAGGAGAGAGACGGATGATCAACATCAGCATCCAGCAACGTGCACCGGGCATTCGCGGAAAGAGCAAACAGCGACGCACCCGCGGTCAATATTTCCTCCGCTTTCGCGATTGCCTGTTTGTCTTCATCGGTGGAAGGCGCGTGTTCGAACCCGACAATATCCATACCCGGTGACTCAAGCCTGATTTCAAGAAAAGGGCCATCAATAGCAACCTTCAGCTTGCTGACACCATGTTCATGGGCATGATGATGCCGCTGTTCATGGGCATGATGATGCCGCTGTTCATGGGCATGATGCTGTCGTTCAGCCGCGTGCACGGCAGGGGTCAATGAAGGCGCGAATCCCATCAACACACCGGCCAGAAGCGCCACCTGATTGCGGCGGGCAAGATTTCGAAGACCAACGGGGAAGCCGAGGGAGGTCATGGCTATTCTCTTTTCAATTATCTGATCCGCCATTATTGTAATGTAATAACATTACATAATAAAGCTCAATATTCATGTCCTCAATCTAACGCAGCTACTCGCGGTACCTCTCAACCTTCGCCAATTCAACAACATAGCCGGCAGAAACGGGCGCCTTGCCATCCGATAGCGGCACGATGGTCTCCGTTTGCTGGATCTTCACACGTCCGGTAATCCAGACGGGGGTAAACAGGTCGGTGATAATGAAGGGTTCCGCCAATTTCACGAATACCATCTGGTTTTGGGGCGGCGGCGGAACATGGATGCAGGCCCCGACATACGGAACCAGCAGAAATTCCTGGATGGCAGCACCGTCATATTCGAGCGGCAGGGCATATCCCGGCAAGCGGATAAACTGGCCGTCGAGTTTTTCATCCACCACGCTTTCCTGGCGACGGATCTCTGCCTCGACCTCTTCAAACCGGGCAAGAAGCGCGTTCACTTCTACACCCTCGCTCTCCAGCTCCGATATCGTTTCAACCACTTTTTCATGCTCAGAACTGACGGGAGACAGGTAGCCCTGGGCGACCTGATAGCGCACGGCCGAGATACCATAGAGCTTCGCCGCGAGGACCGGTTCAAGATGGGCAAACGGGTCCTCAAGTGGTTTCCCGCCGGACGGGGCAAGATCCTCCCACGTGACCTGGCGGGGTGTCTGGGCAGACGTCGGAACAACGTGCATCACCGCGGCCACAGCCACGAGAAGATATAATCGCGCGCGCAAGGTTTTCATCAACATGCCTCAAGTCGCAGAACGCTACGTTAGAAATTAGGGACTCGCCCGCTGAATTTCCAGCAAACCGTTATTCAGTCCTGTGTGCCTATTCCATAAACCAGCCATGGCTGACCACGACCGATTGTCCCGTCAGCGCGTTTGTCGGGAAGGCGGCGAGGAACACCGCGGTCTCGGCGATATCGTTAACGGTCGAGAATTCGCCGTCGACGGTATCTTTCAGCATCACGTCACGGACGACCTGTTCTTCGGTAATCCCGAGATCCCGCGCCTGTTCCGGAATCTGCTTTTCAACCAGTGGCGTGCGCACGAACCCGGGGCAGATCACGTTGGAGCGCACACCATAGGCGGCACCTTCAACGGCGATAACGCGGGCAAGGCCGAGCAGTCCGTGCTTGGCGGTCACATATGGCGCCTTCAGCGCGGATGCGACCTTTGAATGGGCCGACCCCATCATGACGACAGACCCGCCTTTGCCGGATTCTTTCATCACGCGCATGCACGCCTTCGACGTCAGGAAAGCGCCGTCCAGATGGATGGCGAGAAGCTTCTTCCAGGCATCGAATTCAAGATCGATCAGTGGCGAGATATGCTGGATACCGGCATTGCTTATCAGGATATCGACCCCGCCATAGGCATCGACCATCGCCGTGACCCCGGCATTGACGGCCGCTTCGTCGGTGACGTCCATTTCAACGGCCATCGCCGTGCCGCCGGCTTTGACGATACCATCCGCCGCTGCCTGGCCGGCATCCAGCTTCAGGTCGGCGATACAGACTTTAGCGCCTTCCGCCGCATAGGCTTCGGCGATTTCCTTGCCGATACCGCTGGCGGCACCAGTGATCAGGGCTACTTTGTCTTTCAGGCGCATGAGGTCTCTCCGGTGAAGCGCAGATGAAAACAGGAAACGGTGGCAAATTGAAAACCGAACCCTGTATGGGCACCTGTCATATGCGTGTGTGTCATGTTGCGAAAATGAAGCTTCGGCGCGGAAAATCAAGGAGGGATACCAGCCTGTTCGCAATCGTGACCGGATAGCGAGCCCAGGGACCGGTCCATCGATAGACTCCCCCCTGCACGTCAGCGTAAAGTCAGCGGTATAGAATTTATCACGGCGGAACGACGCGAAGATGGAAACGATGATCGTCACGGGGGCCGGCAGCGGGATAGGGGCTGCACTGACGCGACGCCTGCTCGACGAAAATTACCATGTCTCCGCCTGGGACACGGATCCCGGCGATCTCGCCGGTGCAAACGACGAGAACCTCGATTTCTGCGAGCTCGACGTGCGCGATGCCGATGCAATGTCCGCAGCGGTCGCCGGAGCTGTCGGAAAAACCGGTAAAATTGCCGGTCTCGCAACCTGTGCCGCGATCTTTCATACGAGACCGTTCCTCGACGTGACCGAGGATGAATGGGATTCACACCTGTCGATCAATCTCAAAGGCACATTGCTGGCATGCCAGGCGGTGCTGCCGCAGATGCTGGAACAGAAATCCGGCAGCATCCTGTTGTTTGCATCCTCCATCGCCCGGCGCGGCGCGGCTGAAAGTGCCGCTTACGCAGCGACCAAGGGCGGCGTGCTGGGACTGGGCCGCGCGATCGCCCTGGACCACGCGCGGGCAGGTATCCGCGCCAATATCCTGTCCCCCGGCATCACGGACACGCCCCAGCCCCGCGGCAATATGAGCGAAGACGCGTTATACGACTGGGCCGACAACATACCGCTCGGGCGCATTGGCATGCCCGAAGACATGCTGGGAACGGCCCTGTTCCTGCTGAGCGACGAGGCGAGCTTCGTCACCGGGCAGGACATCCGCGTTAATGGCGGAGCATCGTTGTTCTGATGGGTGAGAAACAGAATATCCTCATTACCGGTGCCGCAAGCGGTATCGGTCGGGCATCGGCCCTGCGGATGGCAAAGTCCCATCATGTCATCGTCGCGGACCGCGATGGAGACGGCGCCGGCACTGTCACATCCGAGATCGTCGCGGCGGGCGGAACCGCAACCGCTATTGCCGTCGATGTCAGCGACGGCGCATCCGTCCGGGCAATGAAAGCGCAGATCGAATCCAATATCGGCCCCGTGCTGTCGGCCTTTTTCGCCGCCGGAATTTTCATCCGGGGCGTTACCGGTGAGATTCCGGAAGCCGACTGGGACCGGATGATGGATATCCATGTCAAAGGCACCTTCCTGTGCTGCCAGGCCGTCATCCCCGACATGATCGCGGCGAACAAGGGTGCCATCGTCAATATGTCATCGGATTTCGCCGTCATGGCAGTACCGGGCGCGGCCGCATATATGGCAGCAAAATCGGCAATCTATTCGCTGACAAAATCCATCGCCCTCGAATTCGCGCCCCAGAACATTCGCGCCAACGCACTTGGCCCGGGACCGATCGACACGCCGATCCTGAAATCCGGACGGACAGAAGCGGAATACGCAAAAGCGCGCGAGGCTTTTGCGGAAAACCTGCCGATCGGGCGTCTCGGCCAGCCGGAAGAAGTTGCCGCCGTGCTCGACTTCCTGCTCAGCGAGCGGTCAGCCTATATGACCGGACAGATCATTCACCCCAATGGCGGCCAATTGATGTGGTGACGACACTTCAAAACCAACGGAGCCTTAAATGACCGACAAACCCCGCATAGCGTATCTTTCCGGCTCCAACGCCACCATCGGCAACAGCCCGGCGCTGGTCACCAGCAACAAGGCCCGTGCACAATACGGCCTGCCGCCGCGCCCGAATCCGGATGGCAGCGCGGCCCGGTTCGATGTGCTGCGCCCGCAACGGCTGGCCGCCCCCGCAACGGTTTATGTGCAGCAGTTCAGCGCCCACCCGCTGGAACAGGACGCCGCCGAACTCTATGGCCCGCCGGACGGTTACGTCGATGCGAGCGGCACGTTTCATGAAGACCGCCAGTCGGATTCCGACACGCCGGTCTACCGGGTGGAACTGACCCCCGAAGACGGTCTGTATCCCCTGCCCTACATGGCCCGGCAGGCGGACGGTAGCGCATGGGAAGACGACTGCGCCTATCCCGGTGCGCCCGCCTCCCATTCCCGCCAGGCCTATTACCCGGACGGAGCGCGCATCTTCGAAGAGATCGACCGGTTCGGCATGGACGAGCACGGCATGGGCAACCTGATCTCCCGCCAGGCGGATGTGGATTTTTACCGGGTGCTGCCTTCCGGCGGCTACACCAAGGGGTTTGCCGCCGCCGACCGGACCGATATGGGCGAAGGCGATATACCGGCGGAAGAACTGGGCCAGGATTTCTTCGTCTACCGCCCGGTGCATCTTGCCGTGTCACCATCGCGCGGCCGACTCGCGACCATCGTCAACGACGTGCAGAAAATCCTCGATTCCGGCGACTATCTCGGCGCGATCTGGACCCAGGGCAGCCCCCGCGTCGAAGAAACGCTCTACTGGATGAACCTGCTGCTCGATACCACGCTGCCGGTCTGCGGCAACGCGGCCCAGCGCACCCATGGCGAGATCAGCAATGACGGGCCGAAGAACCTGGTGGATTCAGTCGACTACATCTCATCGCGCGTGTGGCAGGACAGCGACGGCAAAAACCGTGCCGGGGCGGTGGTCATCCAGGAACAACAGATATTCGCCTCGCGCGAAGTGCAGAAAGGCGATGCACGGCCCGGCGGCTACGTCGTCACCGGCGGGCATGGCGGATTGCTGGGGGCGGTGCGTCACGGCCAGCCCCCGATCCTGACCTACCTGCCCGGCGCAAAGCATACCTATCTGTCGGACGTGAACCGCTCCAGGCTGCCGGATAACGTCACCGGTTACCTGCTCAAAGACGGGGCGATGATGCCGCAGGAGGTGCCTATCAAGAATGATGCGGGCGAGCTGGTCGATACCTCGATCCCGATGGTCACCATCATCAAGGAAGGCAATTACAGCCCGGAAACCGCCGATAGCGGCCCGGAGCGCGAGGTCGATATCCTGGCCCAGACGGCAGACAACCTGGCACACGCGCCCCTGTCGGGTTTCGTGGTTGAAGGGCAGTCGCCCTATGGCTCGATGACGAGTTCGGTGCGCAACCGGCTGATGGCAAAAGCGGTTCATTGCGGCATGCCGGTGGTCCGTGTCGGACGCGGCAATAACGAAGGCTTCGCCGCGCAGGCCGGTGTGTTCCTCGGCGGCGGCAACCTGACATCGACCAAGGCAAGGCTGCTGCTGATCGCCTGCCTGATGAAGTTCGGTGCCCTGCCCCCGGCGGCTGATGCGGATGCCCCGACCGATGCAGAGACGGCCGCGATTCTCGACCGGTTGGCGCTCTATCAGGCGGTGTTCGATACCCATTAAAGACAAGGATTGTCTGCACCACCCTGAGACCCGATAGTCTCACCCATGGACCCCACCCTGCTCGCCATCGCCTGCGGCGCATTTTTCTTCGCCGCCTTTTCCAAGGGCATTACCGGCATGGGGTTCGCGACGACCTGCCTGCCGATCCTGGCGCTGACCATGGGGCTCGAGGTCGCCCTGCCGCTGGTGCTGGTGCCGTCGGTAGCCAGCAATATCATCGTCCAGATCGAGGTCGGGCATTTCCGCGACTCCATGCGCCGGTTCTGGCCGCTGATCGTCGCCGGTATGATCGGCGTGGTGATCGGGCTCGCCCTGCTGACCTGGATGGAGACACGCCTGGCCGCCGCCGTGCTGGGGGGTGTGCTGATTGTCTACGGGCTGTTTGCGCTGAAGACGCCTAATCTCACAATGCCCGCGCGTCTGGAAAAGCCGCTGGCGCCTGTCACCGGCCTTGCCACCGGTATCGTCAACGGGCTGACGGGATCGCAACTGATGCCCGTGCTTCCCTATCTGATGGCACTGAATCTCGACCGCGAACGTTTCGTGCAGGCGATAAACTGCTCGTTCACCTCGTCGAGCATCGTGATGGCAATCGGGCTCTCGAAGATCGGATTGATGAATATCGAGACCGCTCTGGTCTCCGCCATCGGGGTGATCCCGGTCTGGATCGGCCTGAAGCTTGGCGGCAATATCAGGCGCCGTCTCGCGCCGGAATTATTCCGCAAGCTGGTGATCTACATGTTGATGTCGTCGGGCGTGCTGTTGTTGATCCGGGCGATGTGAGAATAGAACCAGATCGCCATCCCATAGACGCCAAACGTTCACTCCTCTGTCACCCCGGCCTTGTGCCGGGGTCCAGTCTCCCCCGATTGCAAACCCGTAACTGGGTCCCGGCACAGGGCCGGGATGACGATTTATTTCCACTGGGGACGCAAGCCTTTTGTCACGCCTCCGGCGTCATCAATGAAATGCCGAGCCGCGCGCGGCGGGTCAGCCACGGGCTCGGACGATAGCGCGGGTCCCCGTAGAAATCGTGCATCGCCGTCAGGATCGCATGGATTTTACCAGCGCCGAGCCTGTCGCCGAATTCCAGCGGGCCCTGCGGATAGGCGAGGCCGAGGCTGACCGCCTTGTTGATATCTTCGGGCGTCGCGATACGCATCTGCGCGATCTCGGACGATATATTAACGATGGTCGCGATCACCCGTTGGGCAATAAAGCCTGGGCTGTCATGGATGACCGTCACGGCACCGCCATCGGATGCCAGCACGCCATGCGCCAGGTCGCGTACACCCTCGTCGGTGACACTGGTGGTCATCAACGTGCGGCGGCCTTCAAGGCCGAACAGGGTATCGACCGCAACGGTGCGCTCGGCCTCAATCCCGAGATCAATGGCCGTCATCGTCGCATCGCGGCCCATCGGAGCGACCATGCAGATCGCACGGGCGGACGGCTTGGCCCCGGTTTCGATCTCGACCTTCCCTTTCAGGAAATCGGCAAGAACCTGCGTACTGGCATGGCCTTCGGGACCGATCCAGACGCTGTCCGGCAGGTCGGTCGGCGCGGCAGGCGCCGCAGGCACGACCTTCTTGTTGTCTTCATAGGTATAGAAACCTCTGCCGACCTTCCGACCATGCAGCCCTGCCGCCATGCGGTTGCGGATGAATGCCTGCGGCCGGAAGCGCGGTTCCTGATAGAACTGCTCGTAGATCGATTCCATGACCACCCCGGACACGTCGAGCCCGGTGGTGTCCATCAGCTCGAACGGTCCCATGCGGAAATTCGCCCCGCCTTCGCGCATGACGTCATCGACCTGGTGCGCTTCGGCAATACCCTCGGCCAGGATGCGCACACCCTCGGTATAAAGCCCGCGACCGGCATGGTTCACGAGGAAGCCGGGCGTGTCCTGCGTCCGCACCGGTTCGTGACCGCATTTACGCGCTATGGCATCCAGCTTGTCGGCCACCCACGGCGCCGTCATTTCACCGTCGACAACCTCGACCACTTTCAGCAGCGGCACCGGGTTGAAGAAATGGAACCCGGCGACGCGTTCGGGCTTTGCGCAGCCTGCCGCAATCTGCGTGACCGAGAGCGACGACGTGTTGGACGCAAGGATCGTATCTTCGGCAACAAGGCCTTCAAGTTCGCCGAACACGGCGCGCTTCACATCAAGATTTTCGACAATCGCTTCGATCACCATCCCGCAATCCGCCATCTCGTCGAGCGAGCCGACGATCTGTAACCGGCCATTCGCCGCCGTGGCATCCTGTTCGGACATCTGGCCCTTTTCCGCCGCGCGGCTGACCATACGGTGGATGAATTCCTGCGCCTTCTCGGCGGCCCCTTCCTGGGCGTCGAACATTTTGACCCTGAAGCCGCCGGTGACGGAAATCTGTGCGATACCGCGCCCCATGGTGCCGGTGCCAATGACACCTATGGTGAAATTCGGTGAATTGACGTCCTGCGCCATGTTCAGTTCCTTTTCTAAAGACCGTTCAGCCGGTCGCGAACCGCGGCGGCTTCGGCAATGATGTCGTCAATGATGGTTTCGACCGGCTCTATTCCGCCGGCAAAGGCAACGGACTGGCCGATAGATGCTGTCCCCTTGGTCCAGTCGCCGTCCTCGTAGGCCTCCTTCTGCAGCGTGCCCTGCACGTGCGGCCGGTAGGCTTCGTAGTCGGTAATACCCTCGGCTTCGAGTTCCAGCACCTTGGCTGACGACTCGTTGCTGAGCACCCGAGAGCTGTCGCCGAAAATATTCATAATCAGGCGCGTATCCCCCGCGTTCAGCCCGGCGAGGTGTTTCTTGTAATCCGGATGCGCCCAGATTTCCGCCGACACGATCATCCGCGTCGCCAGAACCATGCCGTCGGCACCCAGCGACAGGCAGGCCATGAGCTGGCGCCCCGTGCCCATACCCCCGGCGAGCACTACCGGCACATCGAGTTCCTGCGGCACGGTCGCGCCCTGTACAATGGTACCGATCATATCCCGGCCCGGATGACCGCCCGCCTCGGCACCGAGAATAATGATCGCGTCGACCCCGGCATTCTGGGCAGATACCGCATGGCGCAGCGTCGTGCATTTATGCATCACGGTGATGCCCGCATCCTTGATGCGCGGCATGAATGCCTTCGGCGAGAACCCGGCAGATTCGATAAATTTCACGCCCTCTTCGATGGAGATATCGAGAAACGTTTCCAGCAATTCATTCGCTTCGGGCCGTGCCGAGATATACAGGTTCACCCCGAACGGTTTGCCGTCCGACTGGTCATGCGCCATGCGCAGCTGTTCGCGAAAATCTTCCGGCGTGGGAAACGACCGCGGGGTTATGAAACCGATCCCGCCTGCCCGCGCCACCGCGCTGACATACGCCGCATCCGCCAGCCACATCATACCCCCGCAGATCAGCGGATGGTCGATACCGAACAGGTCGGTGATGCGCGTGCGGAAGATCTGAGGGATCATGTAACCCTATTTCCTGAACACAGGTGCGCGTTTTTCCATGAAGGCGGAGAACCCTTCCTGGAACTCGCCGGCGCCGAAACAGCCGGCCTGGGCCAGCGCTTCCATTTCCAGCGCTTCTTCCAACTTCACCGGCGCCAGGCCGAGCTGCTGCTTTGCAATGGCGAAGGCGAAGGGCGGCATGGCCGCCAGGGTCAGCGCACGTTCGATCGCGGTTTCTTCCGCCTTGCCCTCGGCGACAAGTTCATCTGCAAGCCCCATATCGACGGCATCGGGCGCTTTCACCATTTTGGCATATAGCAGCAACTGGCGTGCCTTTGCCCCGCCCGCGCGGCGCGGCAGGGTATGCAGAATTCCATAATCCGGGATCAGCCCGACTTTGAAAAACGGAAACCCGATAGTGCCGCCCTCGGCGATCACCGCCGTGTCGCCCAGCATGGCAAGACCGGCGCCTGCACCGACCGCGAAGCCCTCTATCGCAGTGACAACCGGCTTTTCAGCCTCGGCGATCATGCGCACGATCTGATGATTGGCTTTCATCCGGGCGCGAGCACCCTTTGAATCAAGCCCTTCCATGCTGGCGATATCACCACCGGCGCAGAAATGGCCGCCTTCTCCGGTCAGCAGAACCGCATGCACGGCATCATCGCCGAGCAATTTCGGCAGTTCGGCGATCAGCGTGTTGCGCACATCGTCGTTCAAGGCGTTGCGTTTGTCCGGCCGATTGATCGCGACCCGACCGATGCCGTCTGCACGGCGCTCGATATTAACGACAGCCATCTGATTTTCCCTGTTTTGTCGCGCGTTCAATCCCGTCTGCAATATTGCCGTTTTGATTTCCGGCGGCAAGCCGGACAAGGTGCGCCTGACAGCCGCGGCAATCGGAACTGCCGAAGCCCGGAACCGGCACATCGGCCCCCGCCGCCAGCATATTTTCAACCAGCGCACATTCCCGGCCGCCGGGATAGGTCTGTACATCGATACAGATCGCCCGGGCAGACAGATGATCTATGTGCCAATGCGCTTTTTTCTTCGCCCGTAAATGCCGCGACACCCGGGCGCGGATGCCGCCCGGACCGAAGGCGCTACCGGCATAAACATACGTGCCAGCCCCAAGGGTTGGGTTGTTCAGGGTGGCAATCGGCAGTGTCACAGGCGCCGCCAGCCGGAAGATCAGGGCATAGGCCCCGGCCTCACCCGGCAGGGCGTCAGCGGCAATCACCCAATCGGCTTCTGGTCCGTCAGCGCCTTGCCAAAGGCCGACATCAGATCGTCGATTTCGACACTGGCGAATTCGACATCGTCGCGTCCCATAAAGGCTGTAACGGCGTCGCGGATAGCGGCTTCGGTCGCATCGACACCGGCAAGTGCTTCTTCGAGCCAGCCGACGGAATCGATCGGCCGCGGATGCCAGTCCCCATTCAGGATAGCGTGGAGCACTTTGCCGTCGCGCAGCACAAGGGTTGCCCACAGCATGCCGCCGACCGCCTTTTCACGACCGCGACCGACGGTATCACCCGATTGAGTCATATCGCCGAACCGGACCTTCTCGCTTTTGCCGAACAGCCAGACATCGTTGTCAAACTCGGCACGGAATTCCTCGGCGTATTTACGCTCGGTATCGGTCAGGTCACCCTGTTCCAGCGCCGGGTTGCTGAATGCATGGGCGACGGCGCTGCGGGCCATGTCTTCAAGGTCGGCCGCTGAAATATCGCGACCGGCTTCGCGCTCCAGACACGTGAAGCGTGACTGCAGGTCCTTGAGCACCTTGTCCTTCACCTTTTCGGGCGGCATCGGCATCGCGGTACCGGCGATTTCGGTATTCATTTCCTTCACGTTGACGACGAAGCGGAAGGTCATCACGCCGTTCTCGATTTTCAACGAGGTCGGCACCAGTTTGCGGCCCTCGACCTGAACGTCGTTCAAGGGCCGGTATTCGGCAGGAAAGCCGAATTTCTCGCTCAGCGTTTCGGCAAAGGCGGTCAGGATCTTGGGGAATGCTTCGGCCGTCGTTTCCGGCACATCCGGGTGCGACGTGGGCACGAAATAAACCATGAAGGCAGAACCCGTGCCGGTATAGATAGCGCCGCCACCATTCACCCGACGACGGAAATCGATGTTGTTTTCTCGGCAGAAATCCAGATTGAGGACCTGTTCGGGGTCTTCGTTGACACCGACGGTGATCGAATCCTGATCGAACACGTTGAGAAAGATCGTCGGTGGTGCATCACCGTTGACGACTGCCTTTTCGACAGCAGGAGAAACCGACACGGAGAAGTCGGCATAGGAGTTTTTATCGACGAGCAGCCGCCACGGGGTATCGGTCATTTTGTGTTTTCCATAATTCGTTTACGCGCCTCTATTCGCGCTCATCGACCGCAAGCGGCCCTTCTTCAAGATGATCGGCAAAGACGATCTCATCCGCCGAAATCAGCGTCTGGCTTTTGAATCTTTTGGCAATTTCTTCCGTCACGTCGGCATTGCCCGCCCCTTCGACGGCCAGCGCCAGACGGTCGCCCCCGCCCTCCTTGGCCGACACCGTGAGGCGGTAGCCGCCGGTCGGACCTTCAAGGCCCAGCAGCACTGCGCGCATTTCGGACGGATAGATCTTCACGCCTTTTACCTTCACCATGTTGTCGGTGCGGCCGAACACAACGCGCGGCAGATTGACCGCGCGGCCATGAACCGGGTCGGTGGATTGGCGGACCGTGAGATCACCCGTGCGGTAACGGACAAGCGGCTGTGCCTCTTTTTTCAGATGGGTCAGCACCAGTTCGCCGCGCTCGCCATCGGCGACAAGTTCGCCGGTCGCCGGGTCGATCACTTCAGCATAGACCAGCTCGTCGAACACATGTACGCCCGTGCCACCCGGGAATGTCCGCGCAACCGGCAAAAATTCAGACAGCGAAAAGGAATCCACGAGGATGGTATCCGGCATGGCTGCCTTTACGGCCCCGTACAGGGTCGGATTACCGGTAAATGCCTCTCCGCCGGCAAAGAATACCTTCGGCGGCTTCAGGCCGGCCTCGATCAGTTTGAGCGAAAATGACGGATTACCCGCCAGCACCGTCACATTGTGTTTCGAACACACATCGACCGTGCGCTCCGCTTCGCCCGGACCCAGCGGAATACACGCAACGCCCTGCGCTTCCATCTGTGACTGGTAGAACAACCCGGCGACGAACATGTGATAGCCGAACGTGACAGCACAGACATCGCCCGGACCGATACCGCAGGCATCCAGATGGGTGCGCGCAGCAGCAATCATGTTGGCCATATCACCCGCCGTCTGCATGGCAGGCACCAGGGATGGTCCCATCGGGCTCAGGTTCATACGCACGGGGTTGGTCCCACCGAACGCGCCGTAGCCGGGCTTTTCCATCTCGGCAACAAGATCGCCCCGCCCCATCAGGGGCACGTTGGCGGCATAATCCGCCGCATCAGAAACACGGGCAGGAATCCGGCCCTTATAGAACGGATGGGCCGCCAGTTTTTCGAGGTGTGCGTTCAGGGCATCAGTCGGAAATGTCATCAGCGTACTGCATCCGCTTTCGCGGCCTCATCGTCATAGGTTGTGTGAACGTTGATGACGGCCTGGCGCTTGTCGACCTCAACCGCCTTGATGCCGCGCTCGAGCGCCGCCTGCAGATCGTTCGGATCGCTCACTTCCTCGCCATAGCCGTCAGAGGCCTGGACGATCTTGTGATATTCGGGCGCCGGGTCGAGATAGGTCAGCGGTGCCTGGTTGGAACTGGACGCCGCGCCGTCGGGATACAGGCCGAGGGTCGCCTTGCGGACGGAACCCCACATCTTGTTATTCATGATCACGGTCAGTGTCGGCAATTCATACGCCGCCGACACAAAATGCGCCGGTGTCGGATTGCCGAACATGTAGGAACCGTCACCGACGACACAAAACACTCGCTTGTCCTTCTGGCCGAGCTTGGCGCCGAGTGATGCCCCGAGACCCCAGCCGAGTCCGCCCGACGGGCTTGTCCCGAAGAAGCTTCCCGGGTCCCGCAGCGAGAGGTTGCCAAGTGCGAGTTGAGACTCGGATACCAGGATATCGTCATCCTGTTTCAGCTGATTGAGGCAATGCGCAACCCAGGCATTGTCCATCGCTGCAGTGCCGGACGCGATCTTCTCGATACGTGCCTGATTGGCCGCCGCCTGGTCACCCTTGATGCCGGCGATTTTGGACCGGCGGGAATCGATGCGCGCCTGCGCCGATTTTTGACGGCTGGCCATCGCTTCTTCAAGCATGGGAATAGACGTACCGGCGCTGCCGCGGATGCCCAGATCGCACTGGAAACCGCGCACCGGATAGTTTTCGTAAAGTGGGTCAGCGCCGAGATGAATAACCTTCGCATCCGGGTTCAGCTTGTGCAGGGACGGAATCCAAGGCACATCGCAATCAAGCACGAGGATCGCATCCGCATCGGGCAGGTACGCGCCGGGCTCATAGCCCATATGCATCGGATGATCGGTCGAAATATTCACATATCGCGGCCGATAGCTGATGACCGGCAGAGCGAAACGCTCGGCAAGGGATTCAAGTGCCGGCACGGCAGCGCGGTTCTGGCCCATGCTGGCCGTGATGATGATCGGGTTCTCGGCATTCGCCAGAATCTCGGCAGCCTCGTCGATGGCATTTGCATCGGCGGCGGCGGGCCGCGCAGGCTGGCGGCGGGTCGGAGACTGGAACGTGAAATCGCCCGGCTTTTCGGCCAGAACTTCACGCGGCAGGGACAAATAGACCGGACCACGGGGCTCGGTCATGGCAACCGTCACCGCGCGGTCGACGATGGTTTCGACCTGCTTCGCATTGCGCAGCTCGTAATCCCATTTGACCATTTCGCGCATCACACCGCCCTGGTCGAACATTTCCTGTCCCCAGTGGATATAGAGTGAACGTGAGCCGTCGAAGCCTTCTTCGGTCAACGGTGTGCGGCCGGATGTCATCAGGACGGGCACGTTCTCGCGTGCAGCATTCATGACCCCGCAGATCGCGTTTGCGGTGCCGACATTCACATGCACCATCACGGAGGCCAGCCTGCCGGTCGAGACGTAGTAGCCATGCGCCATTGCGACGGCGAGGTTTTCATGCGGAACCGTGACGGGGATCGGCGCGCTGCCTTCACCGGTCAGGGATTTGGACAACCCCTCGATGATCGACGGAAAGTCCGTACCGGCATTACCGAACAGGTAATCGACTTCGCGGTCTTTCAGGAGCGTCAGATAGGCTTCTGCGGCGCTATCGACCTTGATTGTCTTGGCTGGCATGGCTCTTCCTCATCCATTTTATTTATAGCTTTTCGATAGCACGGACCGGACCGCATAGCTACTGCGCGGCACGGGGGTGCTATGCGACACAAGCATCCGCATCACACCGATACAATTTAGGTGATGCCGCCCCGTATATGAAACGTGCTAATACGTTTCCGCAATCATGGCAGTCCGATTTTCCTTCTATTACGCGGCGATCTTCCTGGCGGTCGGCATTCACCTGCCGTTCTGGCCGGCATGGCTGAAGTATCGCGGCCTGGACCCGGCGGAGATCAGCCTGATCCTGTCGGTCGGCGTCTGGATACGTGCCTTTGCCAACCCGCTGATCGCCCACTTCGCCGACCGGTCCGGCGCCCACAAGAAAATCATCATGATCTCGGCCGGCGGCGGCGTGATCACCTATGCGCTTTTCGGTATCGCCGACGGGTTCTGGGCTCTGTTTGTGGTAAATGTGCTGGCCAGTGCGATGTTCATGGCGTTGATCCCGCTCGGCGAAAACCTGGCCTCCCGCGCATCGGTCGAACACGGGTTCGATTACGGGCGGGTACGGCTATGGGGATCAATCACCTTTATTCTTGCCGCCTATGCGGGCGGCTGGGTGGTGGAACGGTCCGGCGACGAGGCAATCCTCTGGATGATCGTCGCCGCAATGATTGCCGCCTTTGTTGCAGGTTTCGGCCTGCCCGAACGCCCGGCGCGCGACCGTCCATCGGTGCGGTTCCCGGCTTTCGTTCTTTTAAGACAGAAGCCTTTTCTGGTGTTTATCGTCGCGGTCAGCCTGCTCCAGTCGAGCCATGCGGTACTGTACGTGTTCGGCACCATCCACTGGCGCGAAGCCGGCCTGCCCGACCAGGTGATCGGTGCGTTATGGGCAGAGGGCGTCATCGCGGAGATCATCCTGTTTGCTTTTTCAGGCGCGGTCCTCGCCCGTATCGGGCCGATACGGCTGATGTATATCGCGGCGATCGCCGGGGTTATCCGCTGGCTGATCCTGGCAAACACGACAGATATCGGAATCCTGTTCGCGACCCAGTGGCTGCACGGGCTGACCTTCGGCGCGGCACACCTGGCGGCAATGCATCATATGTTGCGAACTGTGCCGGAACACATGTCTGCCTCCGCACAAAGCCTGTATTCAGGCTTTGCCATCGGTCTGATAATGGGCCTGACCATGCTGGTATCAGGCGCATTGTATGAAAATCTGGCGGGAGGCGCGTTCTACGCAATGATCGGATTATCAGCCGCCGGCGGGGCCGCCGCTATCTGGCTCGCCCGCCTGAAGCAGCCCGATCAGGCTTAAAACCGTTTAGTGCAGCTGTTCTTCGTGATCCATGGACGTACGGATCAGCATGAAGACAAACAAAACGGCGAAGACGAAAATCGCCAGGCCGCCATAATAACCCAGCCCAACGCCGGCCCGTGCCGCGACGAACAGGCCGCCGAGGCCCATGACAATGGTCGAGAAGCCGAGAATCCAGTTCGAAAAATTGTTCATAGCCTGTTCCGCCGTCAATCTATTGGTCTGCCAAGTCGTCTCCCGGATAAATAAACGCTCCCGGGTTTCTTCGCAACGCGCTATTCCGCCGCATTCGCAGGCGGACCTGTCTCGGTGCCGCTCGTCTGCGACGTCCGGCCGAAACGGATACGTTCCCGTTTCTCTTCCACCGGCAGGCGCAGCACGAACGTCGTGCCGTCTTCATCGCTCCGAGCCAGCGCCGCATCTCCACCATGACCACGCATGAGATCCAGCGCAATCGCAAGGCCGAGGCCGGTACCGCCCACCCGGGTCGAGCCCTGAAACGGCTCGAACAGGTGCTCACGCACCTTGGCCGGAAGACCGGGACCATTGTCAGCCACCTCGATCGAGGTCATCTCGGCATCGGCCTGAGCGGTCACCGCAACCTTTGTGGCACCCGCCTGAAAGGCATTAAGCACCAAATTGGATAACACCCGGTAAAGCTGGTCGCGGTCGGCAAAAATATGCAGTTCCCGGGGGACCGAGTTCTCGATCATGCCACTCTGGTTGTCGCGGGCGGAAATCTCCGTGGCGATGTCACTGACCAGCCCGGCAAGGTCGAAATGCGTCAATTCCGGCGCGGGAGAACCTTCATTGGCAAAATTGAGGGTCCGGCTGCACAGGGCGACGGCACGGTCGATTGCGCCGAACAGGGTGGGCGCGATGCGCTTTACATTGGGGTCGGCACTATCCGACACGTGGTCCGAGACAAGCTGTGCCGTTGCCAGGATATTGCGCAGGTCGTGATTGATCTTGGTAACGGCGGTTCCAAGCGCGGCCAGGCGGGTCCGCTGTTTGAGCGCATCACGCAGGCCCCGCTGCATCTGGACGAGTTCGCGCTGGGCGCGGCCGATCTCGTCACGCCGGCGGCCCGGCTGCATCAGCATGCGTGCATCATCAGGATCGCGGCGGAATTTTTCCATACTGTCGGTCAGTCCCATCATGGGGCGGACGAACATCCATTGCAGGCTGACGAACACCAGCGTGGCAGTCATCAACGAAATCACGATAGAAAGCAGAAGAATCCTGCTGGAATAATCCAGCATCATCTCGCGCATGGCCCATTCATTGATGACGGTTTCGACCAGGACATTCTGGTCCCGCGGGGACGGACCGACGATGCGAATCATGCGACGCTCCGTGCTCCACATCACCGACACCGCCGCGCCGATCAGCGCAAAGAATTCCTTGTCGCGGGTATCAAAGGTCGCATGCACCTTCGGCGGCATGTTGCGGCTGAGCATCAACGCCCTGGATTCAGGTCGACGCAGGACAATGCCGTATGATTTCGCGCTTTTAAGCAGTTCTTCCAGCAATTCGGTGCTGACCCGGTTCGAACTCGGCGCCTCAAGTGCGAGGCTTGCCAGGTGGGCCGCCGCAATGCGCTCTTCCATATAGGCAATTCGATACCGGCCGATGGACGGCGCATAGATAAAAACCTCACTCAGCATCACGAAAAATACCGTGAGCAGAAGAAGCCGCGCAGACAGCCCGGTCAGGAGCATCTTCAATCGTTTTGGAGGTTGATCCATGTGGCGGACTATAACGGAGCTCCCCGGCAGTCTCTATGCCCTTAATACAAAGGAAAACGCCCTCCCAAAGGGAGGGCGTCTGGTAACATCGTAAAAGCGAAGAAAGAACGCTCTTACATTTTCTTTTTTGCACCGCAGGGATTGCAGGGGTTCTTCGCCTTGCAGGGGCTGCAGGGGTTCTTGGCGGCACACGGATTTTTCGCAGCACACGGGCTGCAGGGGTTTTTCGCGGCGCAGGGGCTCTTTGCCTTGCACGGACCGCAAGCAGCAATCTGAACCGGCGCGTCGCTGGAAATACCGGCGGCGGCTGCGGGAAGAGCGACGGTGCCGGCTGCGAGCGCAACAACGCTGAGGGTCGTGATAGTTTTCTTGATCATAGATTATCTCCCAATGACGATACGGAAACCTGAGACGGAAACCTGAGACTGCGGAGGAATTCCGCCGTCCCAATGATTAGATGGGGATTCCTCTGTTCAGACAACGCACACTATGATCACCGCTCCTCAACTAGTTGTGAGCATGACATTTCATCTGTGGCAAAGAGAACAGAACCTCAACCCAGTTTGAGCAGAAACCGGACAATTTTCTTCGTCTTTTCGCTGAACAGCTTCGGCGTGTAATAGCTGCCGGCGGCGCGCTTGTTCACTTCCCCCAATGTCGGGTAAGGGATGATCAGCCCCGCAACGGCACCGATTTTCATCTTCTTCTGGATCGGTAATATCCAGCTCTGCAGCAGCTCCCCTGCATGCGGGCCGACGATGGATGCGCCGACGATGACGCCCTTGGCCGTGGTGATGACCTTGGCCATGCCGTCTGTTTCCAGTTCTGCCTGGGCGCGATCATTCTCTGCGAACGAGTGCCGAAGCACGCGGATATCACCGTGTTTTTCCTTCGCCTGGACCTCTGTCATGCCGACATGCGCCAACTCGGGGTCGGTATAGGTCACCCAGGACAAGGCCGAATAATCGACCTTCGCCGGCAGGCGGAACAACACGTTGCGAATAACGATCCCCGCGTGATAACCGGCCACATGGGTAAACTGAAACCCACCCGCGACATCGCCGATGGCAAAGACTTTCTTGTTGGAAGTACGCAGACGGGCATCGACGGTGACCCCGCGCTTGTCGTAATCGATCCCGGCGGCCTCCAGGTCGAGCCCGTCGAGATTGGGCACGCGTCCGGCGGATACCAGCAGGTCAGACCCTTCGACGCGTTCTTCCTTGCCACCATCCTCGATAACGACCGCGACGCCGTTATCGGTGCGCTCGACCTGCATAATCTTTATGCCCTCGCGCATGACGATGCCTTCGGATTTCATCCGGTTCTTGACGACCTCCGTCAGTTCGGGATCGTCTTTGCCCAGCACCGAGAACATCTCAAGAATCGTTACCTTGCAGCCAAGGCGGCGATGCGCCTGGGCAAGTTCGCTGCCAATCGGGCCGCCGCCGATCACGATCAGGTGGTCGGGTGCGGATTTCTTGTCGAAGACAGTCTCGTTGGTGAGAAAAGGGACATCCTCCAGCCCCGGAATCGGCGGGACACCGGCACGTGAGCCTGTCGATATCACGATGCGCTTTGCCGTAATGACGGTGTCGCCTGCCTGCACCCTGTTGGGGCCGACGAACCTGCCGCGCTCCTGAATGACACGGACCCCCATACCTTCGAAACGTTCAACTGAATCGTGCGGGGCGATGGCACCGATCACACCGTGAACATGATCGTGAACTTTCTCAAAATCGACGGTCGGTTCTCCCGAATCTATTCCGAACCGGCCGGCGCTGCGCACTGCATGGGCCGCATGAGCTGCCGCAATCATCGCCTTGGACGGCACGCACCCATAGTTCAGGCAATCGCCGCCCATCTTGCCGCTTTCCAGCAGAACCACATCGGCCCCCATCTGGGAAGCGCCGGCAGCAACGGACAAACCTCCGGAGCCACCGCCTATTACGCAGATATCGGCGGTAATTTCGTTCGTCATGTCAGAAACCTTTTCTTGAGAATGCCCAGTTCTTCGGAATAGCTATTCTTCCGAATGCCCGGTTCATGCGAAACCCGGGTCAGGCTGAAGGAGCCGCTTTCCGTGCCTTGATTTTCTTGTACACGATCGGAATGCAGGCAAGGACGGCAAGCCCGATAATAGGGGCCAGGAAACGCGGCGCGAAGATTATGCCGAGGTTCAGATCTCCACCGGCATCCAACACGGCACCCGCCCCGTCACCGACCAGTGAATAGACAAACGCGCCCGGGATAATGCCGAGAAGCGTGCCGATCGTATAGGTCCGCAGGCTGACGCCCAGGAATGCCGGCACCAGATTCACGAGCCAGAACGGAAAGATCGGAACAAGCCGCAGGATAAGCAGGTAGCTCAGTTCGTTATCGCGAAAGCCCGCTTCCATGCGCTGGATCGCAGGGCCCGCTTTGGCGCGCAAAAGGTCCCCGACGGCATACTTTGCCGCCAGGAAAACACCGACAGCGCCGACCGTCGCACCGATGACCACATATACGGTTCCGAGATAGGGGCCGAACATAAACCCGCCGGCGATCGTGATGAACACGGCACCGGGAATGGAAAACGCCACCGCAAGGGCATAGATCCCGGCAAATACCAACGCCGACATCGCCCCGTAATTGGTGACCCAGGACTGAAGCAGTTCGCGGTGCTCTTTCAGCGCATTCAGCGAAATGTACTGAGCAAGGTCGAGCGCGAAAAATGCGGTAAGACCGGCCACCAGAATGCCGAGCGGGATAATACGGCCAAGCGAAAACACCGATTTCTTCTTCTGCGGGCCTTCGGCGGTTTCTGTTGCTTCATCCATGGGAGAGCCTTTCGGGGGTTATATCCTTGGTGATCCCGCCGGACGGTGCCGGCGTTGCCGAGGAGGGGGTAGCGTGGATATCCGCGATCGTCGCTATCCGAAACATCATACCAAATCCCTCTTTTTATTGTTGCACCATCAGGCAGCATCAGGGGCAGTTCGCCGCATCCGGTCTCAGATATCTGGATTTCTGCCACCCCCAAGGCTAATCAACACCCTTTCAACAAAGCGTGAAGGCCCTGAAAAACCCCGGTTCAGGGCAATCCTGAGGCTAATCTGAACCAATATGACATTCAGGTCGCTGTTTCGTTGACTTGGCCCGGGCAAAACCTTATACACCGGGCCTGTTTTTCGACCAGATCGTAGCCGGAGTCAGCTTTGAAACGTACATTTCAACCTAGCGTCATCGTACGCAAACGTCGGCACGGCTTTCGCGCGCGCAAGCAAACCGTAGGCGGTCGCCGGGTCCTATCCCGTCGTCGCGCGAGGGGTCGCAAGCGTCTTTCCGCTTAATCCGATGGGCGCACATCTTGAGCGCCTTAAAACCCGCCGTCAGTTTCTAAGAGTGGCAGCGGGCAAACGGAAATGGGCCGCACCTGGCATTGTGCTTCAGGTTGCGCCCCAGCCACCCGAAGATCGGGCGGCATCGGAAGGGCCTCGCTACGGCCTCACGGTAAGCAAGCGTGTCGGGAATGCCGTGATACGTAACCGTGCCCGCAGACGCCTGCGGGCGGCGGCGGAGGAAGTTCTCGCGAACTGTGCCCTGACAGCGCACGACTATGTGCTGATCGGACGCCAGGGGACGCCAACACGAGATTTCGGCGCCCTGAAAAACGACCTGGAAACGGGGTTGCGCAAGCTCGGAGCGTTCCGGCTGGCCGCTGAGGAAAACGGAACGTCATGAACGCTCTAAAAACAATTACCGTCAGGATACTAAGCATTCTGCTTATCGGCGTCGCACGCGGGTATCAGCTACTGATATCGCCTGTTCTGCCGCAAACCTGCCGGTTTCATCCAACATGCTCGGGATACGCTATCGATGCGATCCAGCTGTACGGCCCCGGCCGCGGCGGATTGCTGGCGCTTCGGCGTATAACCCGCTGCCACCCATGGGGCGGTCAGGGATACGATCCCGTGCCCGACGGAGACGGACGCTAAATTATGGACCAACGTAATCTTATCCTCGCTATCGTACTTTCCGTGTCCATTCTGCTTGGTTTCCAGGTATTCATCGAAGGACCGCGCATAGAAGAACAACGGGCGCTTCAGGAGGCTCAAAAGGCCAAGGAAGCAGCTCAGACAATCAATCCGGCCATCCCTGGACAGGTCGTCGCGCCTATTCCGGGCCAACAATCGATTGTACCGACCCCGGGCGCAGTGCCGCCGGGCGCAGGCGCGCCGGTTGCGGGACAGCCCGCCGCCGCACGCAGTATTTCGCGCGCCGCCATTGTTTCCGCAGAACCGCGGATCAAGATCACAACAGACCGGGTCATCGGATCGATCCGGCTGAAGGGCGGACTGATTGACGACCTGACCCTGCTCAACTATCGCCAGACATTGGAGAAAGACAGCGAAAACATCGTAATGCTGTCGCCGCTGGGCACTGAAAACCCCTATTACGCTCAGTTTGGCTGGACCAGCACGACGACCGGCGTAACCCTGCCGAATGCCGATACGGTATGGACCACGGACCGGTCCACCCTGTCTGTCGGCCAGCCGGTGACCCTGCGCTGGACCAACCCTGAAGGCATTGAATTCGCGCAGGTCATTTCAATCGATGAGAACTTCATGTTCGCCGTCGATCAGCGCATAACCAATAACGGCAATCAGACTGCGGTGATCCACCCGTTCGGCCTGATTTCGCTCTCCGGCATGCCCGAGACTGCCGGTTTCTGGATTTTGCATGAAGGCATGATCGGTGTTTTCGACGAAACGCTGACCGAGGTCGATTACGACGACCTGCCGGACGAACCGAATGGAATTCAGGCCGTCGATGGCGCAGCCAAATGGCTTGGCATCACCGCGAAGTATTTTGCAACGTCCCTGGTGCCCGACCAGAAGGTCGCCAATAAGGGCCGTTTCGTGCATACGGCGCCGGGCGGCAAGGACAAGTTTCAGGCCGATTATCTGGCAGCCTCGCAAACCGTTGCACCGGGCCAGTCTGCAGCCTTCTCAACGCGCCTGTTTGCCGGCGCCAAGGAAGTCCGGCTGCTGGATTCATATGAAGAAAAACTCGGCATTCCGCGCTTTGACCGCATGGTCGATTTCGGCTGGTTCTATTTCCTGACCAAGCCGATTTTCTATGCGATCGATTACTTCTACCAGCTGCTCGGCAATTTCGGCCTCGCGATCCTGCTGCTGACGGTTCTGATCAAGCTCGCGTTCTTCCCGCTCGCGAACAAGTCCTACAAGTCCATGAGCCGGCTGAAGAAACTGCAGCCAAAAATGGTCGAGATCCGCGAAAAACATAAGGACGACCGACAGCGCCAGAACACGGCAATGATGGAACTGTACAAGAAGGAAGGCGCAAACCCCATGTCGGGTTGCTTCCCTATCCTGATCCAGATCCCGGTATTCTTCGCGCTCTACAAGGTGCTGTTCGTCACGATCGAGATGCGCCATGCGCCGTTCTTCGGCTGGATTCAGGATCTGTCGGCGCCCGACCCCTATGGCTTGCTGATCGGCTTCGGTCTGTTCCAGTGGGACGTGCCGCAGAGCCTGCAGATCGTAAATGTTGGCATCTGGCCCATCATCATGGGCGTTACGATGTTCCTGCAGCAGAGGCTCAATCCGCAGCCGGCGGATCCGATGCAGCAGAAAATATTCATGCTGCTGCCCATCGTGTTTACATTCCTCCTTGGCAGCTTCCCTGCCGGCCTGGTCATTTACTGGGCATGGAACAACACGCTGTCGATCGCCCAGCAATGGGTGATCATGCGCAAGATGGGCGTCTCGGCCTCCGGTGAATCGATCAACGAAGAACCGCCCAAGGCACCGCCGCGCGGCAACAAGAAGAAAAAAGACGGATCTGGCGATGACGAAGAGCCAGAGAAAAAACCCGGCCCCACCCCGCCCTCATCCAAGGGCAAAACCCGTCGCCAGCGCAAAAAACGCTGAAGGATGAAGGATACCCGGTCATGACCGATGCGCCGGAAAACGAGCATGAGCACGAACATGACGCCAACTCGCTGGAGCGGGGGCGCTGGCTGTTTGCACAGGAAGCCGTCTTTATATCCGGTGCTGCGGATTACGATGGCGTGCCGGAGACCCGGATACCCGAGATCGCTTTTGTCGGGCGCTCTAACGTTGGAAAATCAAGCCTGATCAACGCGCTGACCGGCCGCAAGACGCTGGCGCGGACATCAAACACGCCGGGCCGCACGCAGCAGATCAATTTCTTCCAGATTCTCGAAGCGCTGATGCTCGCTGATTTGCCCGGGTACGGATACGCGAAGGCCTCCAAGACCGAAATCGAGCGCTGGACCACGATGATATTCGATTATCTGCGGGGCCGTGCACCACTGCGTCGCGTCTGCCTGCTGATCGATGCGCGGCACGGGCTAAAAGACAGCGATATCGGCGTCATGAAGGACCTCGACAAAGCCGCAGTGTCCTATCAGATCGTGCTCACCAAGTGCGACAAGGTCAAAGCCGGCGCGATGGATCGCCTGATGGCCGACACAAAGGCACAGATTACGAAGCACGTTGCCGCCCATCCCGTCATCGTCCAGACCAGTTCGGTCAAGGGCCACGGGGTTGAATTCCTGCGCGCAGAACTGGCAATGATCGCCGATATCCGCTAAACGCGGGCGGTAATCCCGTCCGATCCTCTGGCCCGAGAGCACAGAATGGCAACCTCCAAGAAAAACGAGCCCAAAAACCTTTCCGAGATCAAATCCTTGATACGTACTGCTGAGACACTGACCGAGGCCCTGCCCTATCTGCAGGAATTCGGCGGCAAGACTTTCGTGATCAAGTATGGCGGACACGCGATGGGTGACGCCCGGCTTGCGGAACAGTTTGCGAGCGATATCGTTCTGCTGAAACAGGTCGGGATCAATCCGGTGATCGTCCATGGCGGCGGCCCGCAGATCGGCCGCATGCTCCAGCAGCTGAAAATCGAGAGCGAATTTATCGACGGACTTCGGGTCACCGACAAGCGGACCGTCGAGATCGTCGAAATGGTGCTCGCCGGGTCGATAAACAAAGAAGTCGTGACGGCGATCAACGACGCCGGCGGCACCGCCGTCGGCATTTCAGGCAAGGACGGGAACCTGATCCGCGCGCGGAAGCTCAAACACCGCCAGAAGACCGATTCCAATATCGAGAAGGTCGTCGATCTCGGTTTTGTCGGCGAACCCGTCGCAATCAATACCCGGGTGCTGGACACGCTGGCAGGATCGCACATGATTCCGGTGATCGCCCCGCTCGGCATCGGCGAAGGCGGCACGACCTACAACATCAATGCCGACACTGCGGCTGGCGCCATTGCGGGCGCCATAGGGGCAACCCGCCTATTGATGCTGACCGACGTGACCGGCGTGCTGGACAAGAAGGGCGAGCTGATTACCGACATCACCGCGCGTCAGGCAAAGGCCTATATCAAGAACGGCACGATTACAGGTGGCATGATTCCCAAAATCGAAACCTGCCTCAATGCCGTGAAAGAAGGTGTAGAGGCTTCGGTCATCATGGATGGCCGTGTGCCACATGCGCTATTGCTTGAAATATTCACCGAGCACGGTGCCGGCACGATGATCCGCGCCAGGAAATAGCCTGTCCGGTATACCCTGTCCGGTTCCGACGCCTAGCCGCCGAAGAACTCGACCTGCCAGGCGAGATCCTTTTCAGACATACCGTAATTTCCGCCCCGCGGCTTGATCGCCTCCGACGGAGACACTTTCGCAAGCCGCAACTGCAACTGGTGCGCAAGCTCCGCCGACAAACCCGCCTTCCAGGACAGCGCCGCAACGCCTTTTGCGCTGGCTAGCGAGAACGCCTTGCGTACGGCCGGTACGTCTGTCTCGCCAAGGACCGCGATCGCTTCGATAACAAACTGCCGGTCGCCCCGCAGCATCGCCGCCTTCACATCACTCTCGGTCAGCCGGTTTTCAGCGTGCAGACGGCGGACTTTTTCCGCAGCGGACTCTTCATCTTCATCATCGCCCCCCGCATCACCCAGCCGTTGTCGGACACCCTCGCCGATGGCATCGGTAACACTCGGGTCGAGGTCTTTCCGCGCCGCCAGGGTTTCCAGCAAAGCTTCCGTGACGAAGCGCGACAACGCGGACCCCGCCCGCGCGGACAGGGACGGACGAGCGACCAGTGGTGCGTGCCATTCATCCCGGTCGGCGGCGCTGTCGACGATCTGGTCGAGCGTTTCTTCACGGATCTGTGCGCTCTTGTTCGACAGGAGCGTCGTGATAACGTCGGCATCATCGGTCGCGACGATTGCCTCTGTCACATCGGCACCGAGCGCCCGACGCCCGGATATCGCGTGCAATGCCGCGCGAACAGGACCGCTTTCGATGATCTCGACCAGGAATTCATCAGACAACAGGGGTGAATTCCCCAGAACGGGCGCACAGACGGCTTCATCCGTATCACGCGCCAGTTGCTCAATCACCGAAACAGGCACGCCCTTGGCAGCCTTCAATGACTGCGCAAGGACCCTGCGGATTTTGACCGTCTCATCCCGGGCGAGGTTCTCAAGAATACCGGTAACAATTCCGCCCGCCCGATCCCGTTCATCCGCTGACAGTTCCGGCGCAAGTGCGGCAATCTTGTGCGCGACGCGCTCCCGTACGGCCTCGACGGAATCTTTCGCCAGAATTTCGTCCGCCTGAACCGGCGTTGACGGATTGGCCGCGATCTCTGCGCGCACGTCGGGATCTGAATCTTCGGCCAGGAAATAGAGAATCTCGGGCTGAACATTGGCACGTTTTGCAAGTTTCCGGCGGGTGCCCGCACTCGGATCGGCCGCGCGCGATTTTGCAGTATCATATTCCATCATTGCGCCGCCCTGCCGGCGGCCCAGCGACATCAATCCCGATAGCAAGCTGCTCATGCCGTTTCCTGTAACTCGTTCCGTGGCGGCTCTTCGGATGCGCCCGGCGCCGGCTCACTTGCTGCGGCAGCAATTACGTAACCGGATTTGCCACCATGCTTGATGTCATACATTGCAGAATCCGCCCGCGCCGTCAGATCGGCGACAGGCTCAACCGCCCCCTCTGCATCGAAAATCGCAACACCAACCGAAATACCAAGCGGTTTATCGGGCGTACCGGAATAAATGCGCAATCCCCGAGATGCCGCAATCAGACCTGCCGCCCGTTTCTTTGCAACACCGTGATCCGTGCGGTCCATCCACATGGCAAATTCGTCGCCGCCGAGCCGGGCAACAAGATCGCCGGGGCGGGTCTGCGTGACGAGGAGGTCAGCGAGTGCGATGAGCGCTTCGTCGCCGCGCTGATGGCCGTGGACATCGTTCACAGCCTTGAAATTATCGAGATCGACATAAAACAGTGAGCCATCAGACCCACCTGCGCCGGCGCGGGCCGTACGATCGGCCAGTTCGGCCAGGAACGCCCGGCGGTTCAGCAAACCGGTCATCTCGTCGGTCCGAGCCATTTCATCAAGCTTGAGATGACTGTCGACCTGGGCAATCAGAATAGCAAACTGGTTCGCAAGTTCATCGCAGAACTGGCGCTCGGCATCGCTAAAGGCATTGTCACTGAGCTTGCGCGACACAAGTAGGGCCGCGATGACCGAATCCTGAAAAAAAACGGGCGCACAAAGATGAAAACATTCGCTGTCGGCCGCCGTCACAAGTGTCCGGCTTTCCGACATTCTGCTGAATACCGTGTTCAGAACCGGCGCATCACCGGCATCAGCATCTTTCGCGCAGACGACAAGCTTGAAGGCGCCGTCCTCGTCGGGCCGGCGAATATCTGCGTAATCCGCCGCAAGTGTGTCACGTGTTTCAGCCAGGGCGGATGTGAGAATGTTATTGGGATCAAGCTCGCTGCTTGCTGCCCTCACGATCCTGGCCATGGCAGCGTCCCTGTGCTGCAGAGCGGCAAAAGCAGCATTCTGTCGGCGTTCTTCAGTCACATCCCGGCAAACACCGCGGGCTCCGGCGTGAACACCTTTATCATCGATGATCGGTATGGCCGACGCGCTAAGGCAGACATCTCGCCCGTCGCTCGCACGCAACCAGATATCAACATCACGCACCGCTGCACGCGCTTCAAAGGGTGTCTCACCGGGTTGCACACCGCTCTCCGCCATAAACCGCGTCGCTGGTGCGCCGATCAGTTCTTCGGGTCGATACCCGAGGGTCAGTCCGGGCGAGACGAAAACGAAAGCCCCGGCAGCATCGGTCTCCCACGCAAAATCGCCGGAAACCTCGACGATTTCCTTGAAACGGCGGCGGGATTCCACCAGGGCATCGATAAGTGCCCTGTCGGGTCGTTCCCCAGACTGTCCGGTCCGGGTCACTGGTTTGATATCTGAAAGAGCACCGTCTGCAGACGGTGCCTCAATCAACGGCGTAGACGGCGTATCGGAATTTGGGCGGTTTTTGAATAATCCAAATAGCATTCGATCAGCCGCCAGCGCCGGATTTGCGGCTCCAGCCGCCGCTGAGGACTTTCTTCCGCGGCGTGCTTTTCGGCGCAAAGCTGAAGATATCGGGGGCCGGCTTTCCAAAAAGATATCCCTGCGCGTAGGGAATACCGCATTCTTTCAGGAATTTGACGGTAGCTACCTCTTCAACCATTTCGGCGATGGTGTCGATGTCGAGTTCGCGGCATAATCCGGCAATCGCCTTGATGAAGGCACGGAGCTTCCGATCGTTATGCGCTTCCTGAATATAGACGCCATCGATCTTGACGATATCGACGTCGAGCGCATGAAGATATCTGAGGGCGGCCGATCCGGCGCCGAAATCATCCAGGCAGACCTCGTGCCCTGCCGTGCGCAGTTTCTGGATGATCTCGTTCACACGGGGCAGATCGTGAATTTTGGCGGATTCCGTGATTTCGATCGAAAGCTGGCCCCGCAGATTGTCATGTTTCGCAAGCAGCTTCAGCAGTGCATCCACGAATGCCGCATTTTCGATGGAACGGCCTGACAAATTCACAGCGAGATTGAAAACCTGGCCCTTCTTCCGCCATCCGCGGAGCAGGCCGATAACCTTGCGGAACATGGCAAAATCAAAATCGCAGATCAGGCCCATATTCTCGGCGAACGTGATCAGTTCATAAGGCGACCTGTCGAGCCCGCCAGCGAAACGGGCAAGAACTTCATAGTGATGAATTTCCCTGGTCGTCAGGTCAACAATTGGCTGAAAGACGGCGTTGAAACTGTCCGCTGAGACCATTTCACGGAATTTGACCATCTTCTCGGACGTATCGGCAAGAAGATCGTCGAGATTTTCGCCAAGGCTCTTGATTGCGGGTTCACTGCTCGGGTCCGCACAATAGTGATTGATCGTGTACAGAAATGCCTTCACGGCATCCTGGGGGTCCGCACCGTTCATATCGGCAGCCGCGGTGCTGCTGTTGATGCGGATTCCGACACCGGTCGGATCCGCCGCCTTCAGGTGACTTTCCAGGCGCTCCCGAAGCGCAACAATATCGAATCCGTCATCGTGCAACAGGCCATAATTCTCGTCATCGAATTTCGCAGCGACATCCCGGTCGCCGGCCCCGTTATCGAAACAATGACCCAGGGTCCGCATCAGGTCCTTGTCGGATTCCGCATCGAGACGGGTGCGTAGATCGCCCATGTCCTCAAGACGCAGCATTGTAACTTTAAGCTCTTCGCCCTCGGCCTCGGCGTCCTTGATCCGCTGGGTGGCAAATTCGGCAAACGCTTCCTTGTTGAGAAGCCCGGTTTCCGTGTCCCGACGCGGGTCGTTGGTGTCATCCAGCTTTTCGTCTTTGCTGGTCAGCCGAAGTGCGAAGAAAAACGATCCCGGCAGGTCAGGCAGGTGGTAGCCGGTGAGCATCAGCCGAGGCGTCGGACCGTTCGGGCCGGACATCCGCACCATCATGGGTTCCAGCCGGTTCGCAGAACCAAGTCCTTCTAGCCGCCGGCCGACATAATCCCGCTCGGCCGAATCGATCAGTTCGATGAATGACTTGCCGATCACGTCGTGGGGTTGGAAATCCGTCAACGCCTTGGTTGCACCGGCCGCATAGGTAATCTTCTGGTCCTTATCGACCTCGAACAGGATGTCGGCCGCACAGAAAGCGAGTGCGACGAAACGGTCACGCTCTTTTTTGAGCGTGTCCATATATTCGAGTTGAAGCTTCTCTTGCGCCATTAGTTCGACTTTGCCCTACAGACATCCATGAGCCAGGACCGCATCCTATCAATCGGGGCTTAACGATTCCTTGCGTCCATCGAGATCACGCGCCACATTCGAACCATGGAGAAAAACCACCCTGCATCCCCGAAAAACATCGATTCCAGCGGCATCGACACCTGGATATTCGATCTCGACAACACGCTTTACCGCACCAGCCCTGAAATGCTGGCCCAGATCGATCATCTAATGGGGTCGTTCATCAGCGATTTTCTGAATGTCGACCGGGTTGAAGCCCGACGCATTCAAAAAGGGTATTTCCGCACCCATGGGCTGACCCTTCGCGGGTTAATGCTCGAGCATGGGCTCGATCCACAGGACTATATCAACCACCTGTCACAGCTCGACCTGTCGGAGGTGGCACCCGATCCGGCGCTTGCGGACACGCTGAACCGGCTGGATGGCCGAAAAATCATCTATACCAACGCATTTACCGAGCATACGCGCGAGGTTATGGAGCGCATCGGCATCACAACCCATTTTGACGCGGTCTATGATATCGGCGATGCGGATTACGTGCCGAAACCGGCGATCGATTCCTATCGCCGCCTGTGCGACCTGCACAATGTCGACCCGACACGGGCTGCAATGGTCGAGGATATTTCGCGAAACCTTGAACCGGCAGCGGAACTCGGGATGACGACCGTCTGGGTCAGGACCGATACGAGCTGGGCAAAAGACGTCACGGAAACGGACCATATCGACCATATCACCGACGATCTGACGGCCTGGCTGCAAAATGTCGGAAATAACAGCTGAGCCGTTTCCCCGTCCGGCGATAATGCTCTATATTCCCGCCGAAAATTCAGGCACAGGGCTCAAAGAACATGACCGATACAGCACTCGAACAATCCATTGATCAGGCGTGGGAAGACCGCGATTCGATTACGCCGCAAACCACGGGCGCCGCACGCGACGCGATAGAAGCGGCCCTCGAAGGACTCGATTCAGGCACCCTGCGGGTTGCCGAAAAAGGCACAGACGGCTGGACCGTCAATCAATGGCTGAAAAAAGCTGTCCTGCTGTCGTTCCGTATATACGACATGGCACCGCTGCCGGGCGGACCATCCTTCCCGGGCCTCGGCGAAAGCGCCTGGTTCGACAAGGTTCCATCGAAATTTGCCGGGTGGGATGAAGAAAAATTCCGCGCCGCAGGATTCCGTACCGTTCCGAACTGCACCGTTCGCCGGTCGGCCTTCCTCGCCCCGAACGTAATCGTGATGCCAAGCTTCGTGAACCTCGGCGCCTATGTCGATTCGGGCACGATGGTCGACACCTGGGCGACGATCGGCTCCTGCGCGCAGATCGGGAAGAACTGTCATATTTCAGGCGGCGTCGGCATTGGCGGCGTTCTGGAACCGCTTCAGGCCGACCCGGTCATCATCGAGGACAACTGCTTTATCGGTGCCCGCTCCGAGGTCGCAGAAGGCGTGATCGTGGAAGAAGGCTCCGTGCTGTCCATGGGTGTTTTCCTGGGGCAGTCGACCAAGATCATCGACCGGGCGACCGGCGAGATTCACATGGGTCGCGTTCCGTCCTACTCGGTCGTCGTTCCGGGCAACCTGCCCGGCAAACCGCTCCCCGATGGCAGCGCCGGCCCCAGCCTTTACTGCGCCGTGATCGTCAAGCGGGTCGATGAGCAGACCCGGTCCAAGACGTCGATCAACGACCTGCTGCGGGATTGATCGCCATCGTTGACGCCGTTGAACTTTCCCAGGACCTGATCCGCTGCCCGAGCATCACACCGGCAGATGCCGGTGCGCTTGATGTATTGCAGGCAGCGCTTGAAGGGATCGGCTTCGTCTGCCACCGGCTGAAATTTTCGGACACGGACACGCCGGATATCGACAACCTGTATGCCCGGTTCGGGGATACAGCGCCGAATTTCTGCTTTGCCGGACATACGGACGTCGTGCCGCTGGGCAATCCGGATTCCTGGTCGGTAGATCCGTTCGGTGCGGAGATTATCGACGACGTGCTCTTTGGCCGTGGTGCCACCGACATGAAATGTGCCGTCGGCGCATTCGTCGATGCTGCATCACGCGCAATCACAGCCGGTACCGTCAAGGGATCGATCAGCCTGCTGATTACCGGCGACGAAGAAGGCCCGGCTATTAACGGCACCACGAAGGTGCTCGACTGGATGGCGGAGAACGGCGAGATCATCGACGTCTGCCTGGTGGGCGAGCCGACAAACCCGCTTAAGCTCGGTGAGATGATAAAGATCGGCCGCCGCGGCAGCATGACGGGCATGCTGACCGTTACCGGCGTGCAGGGGCATACCGCCTACCCGCATCTCGCCGACAATCCGCTGCCCCGGCTGATCGCGATTCTCGACGCCCTGGCCAACACGAAGCTGGATGACGGCACGGACCACTTTCAGCCCTCGAACCTGCAGCTGACGACAATCGATACCGGCAACCCGGCAACCAATGTTACCCCTGCCGAGGCGACGGCCGGATTCAATATCCGGTTCAACGATATCCATACCGGTGCGAGCCTGACCAAATGGCTGCATGAGCAATGCAAGGCAGTCGGTGGGCAATACGACCTGGACATCAAGATATCAGGCGAGGCTTTCCTGACACCGCCGGGAGACTTCAGCGCGCTGATGTCACGGGTCGTGAAGGAAGTCACCGGCGTGGAGCCGGAGCTCAGCACGTCCGGCGGCACGTCGGATGCCCGTTTCATCAAGGATTACTGCCCTGTCGCCGAGTTCGGGCTGGTCGGTCAGACCATGCACAAGGTCGACGAACGGATAGCGGTCTCCGATATCCGCGCGCTGGCGGATATCTACGCGGCGATCCTCGACGGATATTTCACGGCCCGCGGTTAAGCACCGGGATGGCCAGCATCCGCGAAGTCTCCATCGCCCTCTACGGCGTCTGGCGTCTGGCGACGCTTGACCGTTCAGCTATCCAGTTCTTCGAGAATACCCCGAACGCGTTCTGGAAATCATTCAACGCCGCATGGCTTGCCTTCCCGGCCTATGCTCTTCTGGTGCTGCTCAGCTTTGCGCAACACCCCGTCGATGCCGGGCCGTTCCGTGTCCTGTCCGTCGAACTGATTTCCTATGTCATCGGCTGGGTGCTGTTTCCACTGGTGATGGTGGCCTTCACCGATACGGTGAAAAGCGACCGGCATTATTTCCGTTTCATCACTGCCTGGAACTGGGCAATCGTCCTTCAGGCTTATTTTTTCCTCGGCGTGTCGGCTTTTTCCGCAAGCGGCACAGTACCCGACGGCCTCGGCGGTCTGATCAGCCTGGTCGCGACGCTGGCGATATTCACCTATCAGGGCTTCATTGCCAAAACGACGCTGGATGTGACAACCCCGGTCGCGATTATGATCGTCGTGATCGACCTGATGATCGCCATCGGCCTCAGCCTCGTCAGCCGCTCGCTCTACCTGGCTGTCGCCTGACAAACCGGTTCCGGCGCATAAATCAGTCGTCCGGATACCCCACCGACACCAGCGCCAATCCTTCTGGAGGTGCCGTTGCTCCCGCAGCCGCGCGATCACGGGCTGCCAACGCCGTCGAGACATCTTCGGCGGTCAGTTTTCCGACGCCGACCCGCTCCAGCGTGCCGACGATATTGCGCACCTGATGATGGAGGAATGACCGTCCGCGGGCATGAAAATGTATCTCGTCGTCCGCTTCTCGCACATCAAGCACGTCCAGCGTCTTCACCGGCGATTTCGCCTGGCACGCCGTCGCCCGGAAACTGGTGAAATCATGTGTCCCTATTAGGCGTTGGGCAGCCTCATGCATGGCGGCGGCATCAAGCGCCCAGGGAATATGCCAGACCCGTCCATGTTCGATTGCCGGCGGCGGACGCCGATTTAGAATGCGATAAAGATAAACCCGCTCGCAGGCCGAAATCCGCGCGTGAAATCCGTCAGCCGCCGCCATCGCCGCCAGGACTGAAATCGGCTCGTCGCGGAGATGCGCATTAATCGCATCGCGCACTGTATCGGCGGTCGTCGGCCGCTCGATGTCGATATGCGCAACCTGGCCAAACGCATGCACGCCTGCATCCGTGCGGCCGGCTCCATAGACCCGCGTATTTTCCCCGCAAAAACTGAAGACAGCCTCTTCAAGCGCTTGCTGGATGGACGGGCCGTTCTTCTGGCGCTGCCAGCCGACATAGGGACCGCCATCATATTCAATCAGGATCCGCCAACGGGTCATTGCAGAACCGTTCCCGCGGGAACCGGATTGCCACGCACATACTCATCCACGGCCATCGCCGATTTCCCGGCCCGCTGGACCCGGTCCAGACGGAGGGCACCATCACCGCAGGCAACGGTAAGCGGCGCTTCAATAACTTTTCCGGGTTCACCCGTCCCTGAGACCGGCGTTGCCGACAACACGCGCAATCGCGCGCCCTCCCGCTCGCACCAGACTCCCGGCCACGGGTTCAGCGCCCGGATTTTAAGATCAAGCAGCTCGGCGCTCTCCGACCAGTCGATACGGCCTTCTGCCCGGTCGAGCTTCGGCGCATAGGTCGACCCGTCCACCGGCTGCGGCACCGGCAGCGGCAAATCCCCGGAAAGAAGCTGCACGATCAGTTCCCCGCCAAGTGCGGCAAGTGCGTCATGCAGATCGGATGCCGTCGTCTTCTCGCCAATGGAAATCTTGGCCGATGTCAGCATCGCCCCGGTATCGAGCCCTTCATCCATCTGCATGATCGTGACACCGGTTTCGGTATCGCCGGCAAGGATCGCCCGCTGGATCGGCGCCGCCCCCCGCCAGCGCGGCAACAGCGAAGCATGAATATTTATGCAGCCGAGAGACGGCGCATCGAGGACGGCTTTGGGCAGGATCAGCCCGTAGGCGGCGACCACAGCAACGTCTGCGTTGAGCGCGGCGAAATCCGCCTGGGCGTCCGGGGTCTTCAGACTGACCGGGTACCGGACATCGATCCCGCACTCCTGCGCAAATACCTGCACGGGTGACGGTTGTTCTTTATGACCACGTCCGGCAGGCCGCGGCGGCTGCGAATACACGCAGACCACATCGTGGCCGGCATCAATCAGGGCGGCGAGCGCGGGGACTGCGAAATCAGGCGTCCCCATAAAAATCAGACGCATTGGGAGTCTCCCTCAGGCGCCGGCTTTGACGTCTTGTTTCTTGAGCTTGGTGAGTTTGCGCATGATCATACCGCGTTTGAGCCCCGAGATATGGTCGACAAACAGAATCCCGTCGAGATGGTCCATTTCATGCTGGATGCAGGTTGCGAGAAACCCGTCCATATCCCGTTCGCGAATCTCGTTCTCACGGTCCAGATACCGGATGCGCACCCGTTCGGGCCGCTTCACCTCGGCAAAGTGCTCCGGCAGTGACAGGCAGCCTTCCTCGACGGTGCTGCGTTCGCTGGACGCCTCGATAATTTCGGGGTTGGCCATCTGCATGGGCTCCGGCGCATCTCCCGTCCGCGCCACATCCACGACGATGACCCTTTTACTGATGCCGACCTGCGGTGCTGCCAACCCGACACCGGGGGCCGCGTACATGGTTTCCAGCATGTCATCCATAAGCCGGCGGATGTCGTCATCGACGGCGTCAACGCGCGATGCAACAGTTTTCAGGCGCGGGTCCGGCGCCGTAATGATGGGCAGCAGAGCCATCGGAGCAAATTACCTTATCAACGGAATGCGTTAGGTATGCGGTTGCGCCCGCAGGGTCAAGTCTGCGGTATCAAGTCTGCCGCAGACCCATTATCGGGAGATCTGGCATGTTAACCGCCCGATTCGATTCGCCCCGCCGCTGCAGGTTCGTGTTATGTTCCCACGATGGAACCTGTCACGATTATCGCGCTTTTCATCGCCGCCGCCGCCATCGGCGTTGCAGCATTCGTCGTTCTACGCGGCAATGGCCGCAGCGACGGCCGGGCGGACGAACAGGCTGATCAGATGACACGGATGACCGAACGGCTCGTCGCGGCCCAGGCAGAACTGTCCGGACGGCTGTCACAGATCGCGGAAGCCGATGCCGCAAGCCAGAAGGCCCTGTCAGAGCGCCTGCAGAATCAGGAAATCGCGATCACCAAAACGCTGGAAGCACGCCTTGCCGACGTCACCAAGAAAGTGGGGGATTCGCTTCAGCAGTCCAGCGTCAAGTCATCGGAAACCATGACCAAGCTGCAGGAACGCCTGGCGGTTATCGATGTCGCGCAGAAAAACATTACCGGGCTCTCCGAACAGGTGGTCCAGCTGCAGGACGTATTGTCCAACCGGCACGCTCGCGGTGCGTTCGGCGAAGTACAGTTGCAGGACCTTGTCCAATCCGCCCTACCGCCGTCGGCCTATTCATTTCAGCAAACCCTGAGCAACGGCAAACGCGCAGACTGCCTGCTTATGCTGCCCAACCCACCGGGCGCGATCGTGGTCGATGCGAAGTTCCCGCTGGAGAGCTATCACGCGTTGCGTAACGCGAAGGACGATACGGCGAGAACACAGCATTCCCGGGCCTTTGCGGCAGATGTCCTGAAACATGTACGCGATATTGCCGACCGCTATATCGTGCCGGGGGAAACCGCCGAATCCGCCCTGATGTTCCTGCCGTCGGAGGCAGTCTATGCCGAGCTTTACGCCAACCATCCAACGACGGTTGAAAAATCCCATCGCGCGAAGGTCTGGATCGTATCGCCGACCACGTTGATGGCGACGTTGAACACGATTCGTGCCGTCCTCAAAGACGCATCGATGCAGGAACAGGCCGGCGTCATCCAGACCGAAGTGCGCAAGATGCTGATCGACGTTGAACGGATTGATGAGCGTGTCGGCAATCTCAAAAAACACTTCAAACAGGCCGAAAAAGACATTGGCGAGATCACCATTTCGACCAACAAAGTCACCAGCCGTGGCGAGAAGATAGAACAGATCGAACTTGGCGAAGGCGCCGACGTCGACGAGATCGCGGCGAGCGCCGAGATACACACATTGGAGCGCGGCAACGGCTGACCCTCCAGCGACATACCCGGGACTCGTCATCGAATCCCATGCACCAGATTGGGGAACAACCCCGGGCGAGGGCCCTCTCTTGCATCGCGGATATGGACCTGAAAAACTCGTCCCGACATAAACCCTCGACATAGACTAGGAGATATCCAATGGCCGAGACATCCGCTTCCCTGAAACTGACCCATGAAGGCGCCCTTGCGGCCCTTAACGCCGGTATCGCAAAGGCGACCGCGATGGGCCAGCCGCAATGCATTTCCATCGTTGATGCCGGTGGGCATTTATTGGCATTCGTCCGCATGGACGGTGCATTTCACATGTCTCTCGAAACATCCTTGCGCAAGGCGAAGACCGCGGCGTGTTATGGACAGCCTTCCGGCGGGATAGAAGAAGGCGTCGATCTCCGGCTGGCCCTCGGAACGGACGGGCAGCGGATTAATCTGCCGGGTGGTCTGCCGATTATCGTGGACGGGCACTGCATCGGTGGTGTCGGCGTCGGCTCCGGCACAGGAGCCCAGGACCGCGAGGTCGCAACAGAGGCGATCGCGGCCATCCCCGGCAGCCAGACCTTCTGATCAGCCGACCGGATCAGCCGACGACCGGGACAAATTTAACGGTGCGCTCACTTACCCCCGCCCGTACTCCGGAGAATCCCTCCACGGCGTTCGGGCGGGAGGCCATTTTTGGTTAAATTTCAAAATTTTTTACAGATTCATTACCCCCAAAAGCCAAAGCCGTGATATTCTCCGGTTCGTCGGCAGACCCTGAAAACAGGGGTGTCGAAAGTTACAGGGGGTTTGGTCGGAAAACGCTTCTGACTGAATTCAGCGGCAGGATGGGACAGTAAGAAATAGCAATGCCAAAGCGACCTCCCTTCAGCTCAGGAAGGGATGGCCCGGCTAAGTGATTAGCTAAAAGGTATTGCCGAAGGCATCACGCCAATGAGCGCGGAAAGCAAAAAGGCCACACTAAAAGGTGGCCGGGACAACTTTACGACCTGACGACTGACTTACAACTGACGACGCAAAGAGGGAGCCTTTAAATGAGCGAATCGAACACCGGTTCATTGGATGCTGAAGAAATAGTCTTGGACCACCGCGCGGCCACGGACGTTCCGGTCGACCGCAAATGTATGTCATGCGGTGAAAAGTTTGCAAGCGAGGGATGGCACAATCGCCTTTGCCTGCGCTGCCGGAAACGCAGCGAGCCCGATTTCGTCTGACTTCTGAAAATACGACCCATAAAAATCCCGGTGCCTGTCACCGGGATTTTTTTATGCCCGCATTCCTTAGCCGGCTGGCGAATGCTAGGCTTAGGGCGTTAACCCTAACCGATGGAGAAACCTGAATGGCATTGATTGCCGCCGGCGTTGACGCGCCTGATTTCAGCCTCCCGAACCAGGATGGTGCTGCGGTGAAGAAAGACGATTTCACCGGTCGCTACGTCCTGCTCTGGTGGTACCCCAAGGCCGATACACCCGGCTGAACGATCGAAGGAAACGGGTTCCGTGATCGAATCCAGGACTTTGAAGACCGTAACGCGGCCATCCTCGGCGTCAGCTATGACAGCCCTGCTGATAATGGTGCGTTCCGTGAAAAATTCTCTTTTCCCTATGACCTCGTGAGCGACGAGGACGGTGCGGTGTCGATCGCCTTTGGCGTATCGGAGCCGGACAGCCCCCGTTCGCCCCGCAAGTCGGTGCTGATCGGCCCCGACGGCAAGGTTGTTGCTTCCTATGATGCGGTAAAACCGGCGGATCACCCCGCCGAAGTCATCGCCGACCTGGATGGCATGAAGTAGCGGAAATCAGCAAGTGAACGTTCAGGGGCGGGTCTTTTTGACCCGCCCCTTTTCAATAGACCAGGGAATTAGCCTCGTCGCCTCATCCGCAGGGGCACGAAACAGCCTTTAAGAATGCCGCCGCACGCGATAGCCTGCCAGTTCCCTGACAGAGAATCCTGAATGCTTGCCGCGACCGCCATTACCATCATCATCAGCGCCATCGTTATCCTGGTGCATTTCGAAACCATGACCTGGCTGACCAAGATGGCCCGCACCACTCGGCTGCCGACGCGATTGAGCCTTCTGCTCGGCGTTTTTGCCCTGTTTGCCGCCCATTCCCTGGAAGTCTGGATATTTGCCGGCGGACTGTATTTCGCCAGCGAAATCGCCCAGCTAGGCGATCTGACCGGCACATTTGACGGCAGCGCGCGGGATTACCTGTATATCTCGCTCGTCAACTACACCACGCTCGGTTACGGCGAGATCGTGCCGACGGGACATCTGCGGACGATATGCGGTTTCGAGGCATTGATCGGCCTGCTGATGATGGCATGGTCCGCGGCATTCACGGTATTTCGCCTGACGGATCGCTGGCGCGCAAACCTGGATTAACGATGGGTCCAATCAATCAGTCATGCCGTCAAGGCAAGTACCTGTGACAAACCGGGAAGCCACGGAATGAAACTACTCATGAAATTCTGCGCCCTGGCTGTTCTGCTGATAACGCCTTTTCCAGCCCTCACCCAAACTCCGGAACCTGCACCACCCCCACTCGGTATGATCGTCGGGAAAGCCAACATCATCGACGGCGATACGATAGAAATCTCTGGCCGCCAGATTGATCTATTCGGTATCGACGCGCCGGAGAACGAACAATTATGCGAGGCTGCTGGCAGGAAATGGTCCTGTGGGCAGAACGCCACTTTCGGCCTGTCCGCGATTGTTGAACGCCAATGGGTTTACTGCCGGACCATGACACCGCCTGCCGCAGAACGGATCGCGGCAATCTGCCGGCTTGCAGGCACCGACGGCCCGGATATCAATGCCGCCATGATACGACAGGGATGGGCCGTCGCCGACAGGCGCAGCCCCGCACCATATCTCGCGGAGGAAAAAGCGGCCCGTGCGGCCGGGGCCGGTATATGGGCAGGTCAGGGCATCACGCAATAAGACCGCGCCTAGGATTGGCCGCCGCTGCAATTGATCACGTCGCCGGTCACGAAACCTGCATCATCCGATGCCAGAAAGGCGACCGCGGCGGCATGCTCATCCGGTACACCACGCCGGTGCAGGGATTGCTGGGTCCGGATGTCGGCGACCATTTCACCGCGAAACTCATCAGCCTGCTCCTGCGCCAGGTCCTCCGCCATGACGCCGTCCCCCAGCGACAGCCGCGACGTTATTCTGTCGGGGATATCGGTGCCGCCCGGCGAGACTGTGTTGACGCGTATTCCGTAGCGCCCGTATTCCATCGCCAGGACCTTGCCGAGTGCCAGGATGCCGCCTTTGCTCGACGCGTAAGGCGCCCGGTAAAGACCGCGCACCGACTGCGAGCCGATATTGATGATAGAGCCTGCCTCCTGTTCCATCATGATCGGCAATACTGCCCGGCAACCCCACAGCGTCGGCATTAATGAGCGGTCGAGTTCCAGCTTTATTTCTTCCTCGGTATAGAGATGAAATGGCTTGATCCAGATCGTGCCGCCGACATTGTTGACCAGCACATCGATCCGGCCGAACGCCTCCAGCGCCTTTGCCATCATCTCCTCAGCCCCCGAAAACGTGCTGAGATCGACAAGCGACTTGATCGCCTCGACGTCGTGCTCTCGCAATTCTTCGGTCGTCTGGGTAGCACCTTCATCGACCCGGTCGGCGACAACGATTTTGCCGCCCTCCTGACCCAGCCGCCGGGCAATAGCCCGCCCGATGCCCTGCCCCGCGCCGGTGACGACACAGACCTTGTTCTTCAACCGGCGCGCGCCGGCGGCTCTCGGATCGAGTTCGTCAGTCATCTTCCACTCCGTTATAGTGGACCCATCCGTGTCAGATCGACGTATGGGCCACACCTTTTTTCACTTTCATGGGATCTCCCGGCGCCTCGTTGAAGGGTATTTCACGGGACAGCTCGAATGATGCAGAACGAACAGCCTGCGAGGCTTCATCAAGGCCGGGAGGTGTTTCGCCCTTGTCCAGATTCAACGCCGCGTCATGCAACTGGCGGCGCGCCATGAAAATCGCCTTGTCCGTCATCACAAGGTTCTCACGGCTGCGGTCGGAGACCGGCCCCATACTTTCCTGCAGCGACGCATCCTGCATGGCGATACCTTTGACGCCACTGAACGATTTCCGCGCTTTCTGCGCCTCGCGGTCGATCATGTAATCATTGTCCTTGTTCATGACCGGCCGGAACGTCCCCGGCATCAACTGGACATGCAGACTGCCGCCATCGCGCATAACGCCCAGTTCCAGTTCGTTGAGCGGGCGGGACGGATGATACGAGAACGTCCACGCGAAGCAGTTCTCGTCATCGATCGGCACCCAGGCATGGCCGTGCAGCGGGTTGTCACCGTAGGGTGGCACGATCGTATACCAGGGCATAATCCACGGTGTGACCCGCCAGTAGTAGTTTTCGTCCCCGGCGTTGCGGCGCACACCGATGTTCAACCCGCCCGGCGATTCAACAACTTCGAATTTTGGCGTCAGGTCCGCCAGGTGATAGTCGGACCCCTTGGACCCGTGATGCAGCGGGTCACTCCGCAGCTCGCCGCTATGGAGAAACGCGACATGGCTTGAATCGATCCCGCCCTCGAGCGCCTGCAGGTAATTGCATTCTTCCAGGCGCTTTGAATGGAAGCGTTGATCGGCCGGCACGGTGGTCCATTCAAACGCAGGCGGAGACGGCTGGTCTTCCGGCGGCCCCATATAGGTCCAGATGATCCCGCCGCGCTCCACGCATGGATAGGATTGCAGGCCGACTTCTTCACAGAAGCGGCTCTCCGGTGGCTCGGATGGTATTTCAAGGCAGTTGCCGTCAACGTCGAATTTCCAGCCATGATAAGGGCAGCGAATTCCCGATTCCTCGTTGCGGCCGAACCAGAGAGAAACGCGCCGGTGAGCACAGAACTCTTCTATCAGGCCAAGCCGGCCGTCGCTGTCGCGGAAAGCGATGAGACGCTCGGATAAAAGTTTCACGCGGACAGGCGGGCCGTCCTTTTCGGCAACTTCATCGGAGAGCAGGAACGGAATCCAGTATCGGCGGAACAGCTCACCCGTCGGTGTGCCGGGACCTGTTTCGGTCACCAGCTTGTTCCTGTCTTGTGTCAGCACGGGTCTTTCATCCTTCTACGCACGACGCGCTTTTCTTTTTCAGGCCTGCAGCCCCTCACGTCACCGGGTCGGCATATTATAGAATGCCACGACAAGAGCGACCCGGATATATTGTCCAGACCGGATTTGGGCAACCGGCAACTTTATGCAGAAAAATTGAGCAGATATACATCTGCTCTCCCGAAGATATCTATTTCTTCTTTTTCACAACAGTCGAAAAAATCTATATTTGAATAAAATTAACATTTATGATTAATAAATTCATAAAATTAATAAATAGAATAACAATTCTATTTTATTATTTTATATAATGTTAAAAACTTGGATAAAAATATTTTTTCTTAATTCAATGCAAATGTTTAAAATTCTTTACGATTAATATTATTATTAGATAAATTTTATATTATGTTTCTGACCAACACCATGTTTCTGAGGGCGCCCATAGCTTCATTTAGTTATTCCATCGACAGCAATTGGTAGACACCGTCGATGGGTGGTTTCTGCAGCAAGTCTGCGCACCACGCCCCCTCAATACGTCGTCTCGACAACGCCCCCCCCCGAAAAGTCGGGCGAGCGTTGGCAAATGTAGTAGGAGGTATGCGTAGTGGCTGTATTTCCAGTGGATGAAGCGGCGCGAATCGCTGCGCTAAATCGATATGCCATCCTCGACACCCCGCCTGAACAGAAATTCGACCGCATCACCAGGATGGTCAGCGACATCTGCGAGGCACCGATTGCGCTGATATCGCTGATCGACAGTGAGCGCCAATGGTTCAAATCGCATCTCGGGATGGATGCCACCGAAACACCCAGGGACATCGCTTTTTGTGACCACACCATCCGGGAGGACGACCTGTTTATCGTCCCGGATGCGTCTGCCGATGACCGGTTCCGCGACAATCCACTCGTTATGGGGCCGCCGTATATCCGAACCTATATCGGCGCGGTGCTCATGACCAAAGACGGTTACCGGGTAGGCGCGCTTTGCGCCATGTACCCTGAAGTCACACCCATATCGGACACGTGGAAAGAGCACTTAACCACCCTCGCCGCGATCGTCATCGATGAACTGGAGTTGCGGGTCGCGTCGAGCGATGCCGAAATCGCTGTTTCGGTGGCCGAGGAAAGTGAAGCCCGGTTTCGGGATGTCGCCGCGGCGTCCGGAGAATGGATTTGGGAAACCGATGCCGACCATCGCTTCACCTATATTTCGGAGAACAGTACGAACCCCGTGTTTTCCCAATCCCAGCTTATCGGCTTGAGGCGCTGGGAACTGCCGCTATTCAATGACGATTATTCCCAGTTTGATGCTCACAGGGAAGTCCTGGAGAGGCACGAGCCGTTCCGTCGCTACGAATACAGCTACATAGACGGAAACGACAGGCGCCAGTACCGGCAGATAAGCGGCAATCCCGTGTTCGACAGGGACGGAAACCTCAAAGGCTACCGCGGAACGACGACCGACGTCACCGAACAGGTCGAAACAATCCAGGACCTCAGGGCCGCAAGAACCGCCGCAGAGCAGGCAAACATTGCGAAATCCGAGTTCCTTGCGAATATGAGCCACGAGCTTCGAACGCCTCTGAACGCGATTATCGGTTTTTCCGACCTGATGCTGAACGCTACGCCGGGCGCATTCCTGAAGCCGGTATATTTCGAATACACAAATGACATCAGACAATCGGGCCAGGACCTTCTGAAAATCGTCAATGACATTCTCGATCTGTCGAAGGTCGAAGCAGGACAGCCTGAACTGCACGCAGCGTCGGTCAATATTCCCGTCATCGTCCGGGCCATCGTCCAGCGTTTATCGATCCAGGCCGAAGAATCGAACCTCACAGTATCGTCCCGGTTTTCAGACGACCTGCCACCCCTGCTGGCGGACGAACTGAAGCTGAAACAAATTCTGATTAATCTGCTGGCGAACGCGATCAAGTTCACCCCTTCGGGCGGCATGATAACAATCTCCGCCGATTTCTCTGCGGATGCAGGCCACCTGATCAAGGTGTCGGATACCGGGATCGGCATCGCGCCGGAGGATATCGACAAAGCTCTGGCGCCGTTCGTACAGGTCGATTCCAGCCTCAGCCGGAAATATGACGGCACGGGTCTCGGACTACCGCTCGCCGCATCGTTTGCCGAAATGCATGGCGGCTCCCTGAAGATGGTGAGTGACGTGGGCGCCGGCACAACCGTCGAAATCCGGTTTCCTCCCGGGAAACCCGGACTGACCGGACACCAACCAAACGATGTTGCCCTGACACTTGAACAGGCGATGGAGCTGATTTCCGAGCAGGAACATGCAGGCTCGTGTGTAATTACCAACCCGAGACTGCCGGACAATCCGATTGTTTACGTCACACCCGAATTCGAAAAGCAGACGGGCTATACGCTAACTGAAGTTCTCGGCCGGAATGGTCGTTTTCTCCAGGACCCCATGACGGCCCCTGAATCCGTGGCAGCTATCAGGGACGCAATCCGGGAAATGGCGCCGGTGCAGATAGATATTATCAATTACCGGAAAGACGGCAGCCAATTCCGCAATCAGGTGTCGATTCGACCAACCCGGGACACCAAAGGTGAAGCCACCTTGTTTGTCGCAACACAGTCGACCATCGACGACGCACAGCGCGGGAGTCCTGCCTGACACGAGCCTGGAACTACTGCTGCTGCCTGGTGCACTGCCCCCCCCCTTAACCGACCCCGGGCGACCCCAGGTTGCAAAGCATAAATCGTACGCCAATTTTTTCGGGACACTCATTCAAGCCTGTTAAGCAGAGACGTTTCGTGCGAGTTTCCCGCCCCTGGAAAAATTTTTTCCACACTCGATTTTTCCGCCCGCCGCATCAGTTAAAAGGCATTCTAAATGAACATTCGGACCATTTGGCGCATGCTCGCTCTGGGTGTGTGTATTGCGGGAACTTCAGGCATCGCAACTGCCAAGTCCGACACCAAGTCCAATACTCATCCTACGCCGGCCCTTTCTAAAAACGCGGGAAAAATTCAGAAAACGCCGATCCCGCTTGTTTCGGGCTTCCAGACCCTGCTTTCGACCGAATACCGGAAAGGCAAATCGAGCGGTCCGGTCTGCGGCGGCCTGGTAAACGGCAAGCCGCAACCAAGTTGCGAGAAAAAACCTGCCGAATTCGCGTCAGCGGCGCTTGGCAAATGTCCAAACGGGTCGTTTTTCGATATTGGCCTTTGGCAGTGCTGGGCCTGTCCGAAGGGATACACACGCACCCTTGCAGCAGTCGATACGCCGCAGGCCTGCAGTCGCGTCAACAAGAAGATCAGCGGCGCGTTCAAAAAGGCGACATACATGGGGCACGTGTGTCCCAAAGGCACGTTCCATGACGGTATCCGGGACGGCGAATGCCGAAAATGCCCGTCGGGATATAAACGATCTGTCTTCCATGTGGATACGGAGATTGCCTGCCACCAGCCGGCAGCAGAAAGCCTGATCAGGATTACCAGACATTCTCGCGCCGTTTTGGATCGGCCGACCATTCACAAATGCCCCGTGGGGCAGTTCATCGATGGTATCGATAATTATTGCTATAGCTGCAAATCAGGTTACAGCCGCACCGGCTATTCGGTGCGCGACTCGCGCGCCTGTTCGCGCGTAATTGCGGAAAAATGGGCTAAATCGTCGGTTGTCCAGAAAGCCGTGTGCGAACCCGGCGAGTTCAAGGATGAGCTTTATCAGCGCGACGCTCACGGCAAAACCGTTATCAGCAAGATCGTACAAGCCAGGGGCGGCTCTTGCTGGACCTGCCCCGACAAGTTTACCCGAACCGTCTACGCCGTAAATACGAGCAAGGCCTGTGAAAAAGGCGGCGGCATCGAATACAAGGCCGCGTCACAGGAGGCCGACCTCACCTGCCCGGCCGGGCAGACATTCGATTTCATCGGATTGACCGCCGCCGATATCCGGTCGCGTCCCGAGCTCAAAGGCAAGAGTATCAGCCCCGTGACGAGCGGCACCTGCTGGACATGCCCGACCGGTTACGACCGCACTTTGTCGGGGGTAAAATCGGCAGCCGCGTGTGAAGCCAAACTGATCGAATGGTATTCCAGGCCGTTCGACGAACCCGGCATGTTCGCGCTGAACGGCGCTGCCAGCGTTCTGCTGGATCTTACGACACGGCACCCCGAATTCATCGCCGCCAGTATCCGGGAAGTGGCAAAATCGCGCGCGAAATTAACCCCCGGTCTGAGCGAGGCCAAAGCGCTCGAACTGGAAAGGAGCCGGTTTGCCGATGAACCCGCAACAAGTCCGGCGGCGGCGGCGGCCGTATTCGCGCGTATTATCGCGGGAATCACCGAACCCGCGAAAGCAAGCGCCGCCGAAAAGTTACTGATAAAATCCTTCACCGCGCACATCATCAGAAAACGCCTTCATGTCGCAAGGGATGCGCTTGCCGCGTATGACGCATGGAAAAAAGCCGCCGATTACCAGCAGCGTAAATACGCGCCCGGCGTGATCACCCTCGGCGTCGTCTCCCCCGATTTTGAAGAAATAGCCCTGGCAAATACGATTGGCCTGACGGCTACCGGCGAAGTGCTGGCGCGGGCGACCGAAAAGCTCCCCTATGTCGGTGACGCGTTGGGCATCCTGCTCGGCGCGGCCGGGAACGGCTTCGCAGATTTCAGTCAGCCCGGTCTGGTCGGAAGTTTTGCCTTGCGCACGGGGGCCGAGATGGGCGCCGGCGTGGGCGCACACTATCTCTTCAAAAAAGCCCTGACCAAGTTATCGGTTGAAGCGGCGAAAAAAGCCGGGAGCGCGATGGCCCAGCGTCTCGCCGGGATCGCGACACAACGGACCATCACCCTGATGACACAGCAGGGCGTAACCCGGGCGGCAGCGACCGCCTCAACCACCGCCGCCGGGGCAGGCCCGCAAATCATTGTCGCCGGCGGCATCATGCTCGTCGGTATGCTGATCGATCACATCAATTCGGTCGCCGATGCCAGGCCCAAGATCGTCGCCGCCGTCGCACATGCCAAACGAGACCCGGGTCTAAAGCGGCTCAGCAAGACAGAAGACGGCAACATCCAGATGCTGACTTACTGGAACCACCTCACGGCCGAAGACCGGCTGCCACCCAAAAAATTCATGAAGGACTTCGCAAAGGTCTCGAAAAACGCCCTCAACTGGCGTTGCGGCGCGCTGGACAACCGCGCATGCGACCCCAAGGAAGCCAAATTGGTATGTGATGCCGGGCTGAAGAAAAACCCGGAGACAAACATGTGCGCCAGCGCCAGGTAACTTTGATTGATCGCGACGGGTCGCGGTTAGATCCGACGCTGGACAGGCAATTAAACACACACGTCCATATTGGATGCCTCCACGCTACGCTGTGTACGCGCTCTTCCCCGCCCGGTTACTGTACTTAGCGCTATGCAGATGCTTTATTTTGTCTTCCTACCGGAAGGAATAATGGAATGCCCTATAACGCCATTACGGTGAAGAAATCCTCCCCCCATATCGGCGCCGAAATCGGCGGGGTAGATTTAACCAGCCCGCTTACCAATAGCGAAGTAGACGAAATTCATTCAGCTTTGAACGAATTCGGTGTCGT
>ERZ807291.421-NODE-421-length-71990-cov-10.251616_pt1 | contig 71990 bp, 72 predicted proteins | sample MGYA00521257_ERZ807291 | MGnify/ENA primary metagenome ERZ807291 (study PRJEB31413, sample SAMN03169783) | marine metagenome | biome: Marine; feature: Water; material: Subsurface seawater | place: North Sea | collected 2011-04-28 | depth 1 m m ... | reverse complement strand
TCGAAAACAGAAATAAAGCTTGAAAACACAGCTCTTTGGGAAAAGCTCTCGAGTGAAGAAAAGCCTTTTAAAGAGTTAGATTATTTACAATAATTACAATTTTTTAAAATCTCCTATAAAAGTGATGATGTTGTTGTTAATGGTTTACTGATTGAGCCCAAACAAAATGGAGTTTACCCTGTGGTGATTTTTAACCGAGGAGGAAATAGAGATTTTGCACCTTTAAATCTCGAAACTTTAATTAATTACACCAGCAGAATAGCGGCAGAAGGTTTTGTGATTATTGCCAGTAACTATAGAGCAAAAGATGAGTTTGGTGGAAAAGACTTAAACGATGTTTTAAACCTTTTTGATGTTTTAAATGAAATACCAAAAGCAAACTCTAATTGTGTTGGCATGTTTGGTTGGTCGAGAGGTGGCATGATGACTTATTTAAGTCTTGCTAATTCAGATAAAATTAAAACTGCAGTTGTAGAAAACGGGCCTTCTAATATGTTAGAAATTGCCAACGCCAGACCGGTTTTAGAAACCAAAGTTTTGGTAGAATGTATACCAAATTATTATGAAAATAAAGAAGCCGAGCTCAAAAAAAGATCTTCGGTTTATTGGCCTGAAAAGCTTTGTAAATCAAGTAGTCTTTTAATTTTAAGTGGACTAAATGACAACAGACAAAACCCAGAACAAGCAAGGGTTTTGCCAAAAAACTAGATAGTTTAAACTACAACTATGTTTTAAAAGAAGTTGAAACCGATCACTTTTTTTCTGACCAAAAACCGTTGCTTCAAACAACTTTGGTAAATTGGTTCAATGAGCATTTAAAACCTTGCGAATAGTTTTTTGAGACTATTTTAAAATCCGCCCAAGTGTTTCTGTGTATTTTGGAAAATCTAATTGATTTTTGTGACCGGCACCCTCTAAAACCACAAAATCTTTGTTTTGTGATGCAAAAACTTCAAATAGCTTTTTACCTTGTAATTGTGGAATGGTTTGATCTTGATCGCCATGAAAAATTATTGTTTTACAAGTTATATTGTCAGCAAATTGAAAAGAAGGAAATTGGTAATTCAGAATTTTTTGATGAGGAAGAAAAGGAAATCTCAACTTTAAAACATCAGTTAAACTGTAAAAGGGAGCTTCTAAAACCAATAAATTAGGATTGTACTTCGAGGCAATAAACGAAGCAAAGGTGCAGCCTAAGGACCTACCAAAAATTATGGTGTTTTTTAGAGGAAATTTATTTTCAACTTCTTGGTAAAACTTTTCTGCATCAGCATAAAGTGATTTTTCAGAAATTTCGCCTGTACTTTTACCAAAAGTTCGGTAATCCATTACCCAAACATCATAACCAAACCTACATAAATAGGAAGCCTCGTTTCCCCATCTTGCTAAATTATCGGCATTGCCATGAAAATAGAAAATTTTTCCCTTTGGGTTTTGGGTTTTGAAATGCAAATAATTAATTTTTATGCCTTCTTCTGGCTCAAAAAATAACTCTTCAAACGGTTGTTCAAATTCATATTTGTAATCAATAGATAAGGCTTCGGGAAGAAAAAAAAACCTCTCCTGCAAAAGGTAATAACCAGCAACAACAATTAAGTAACCCAAACTGAAAACTAGTAATACTTTTTTTACTTTAACCATTAACTTTTGGAATGATTCACTTTATGACTTGTTGAAGACAAATCAATTTCTTCGGGCTTAGTATTGATAATTTCACTTAATATTTTATGATACGACTCAAAGTTGTTTAAGTTTTTGTGGCCTCCATCAATTATGGGCCAAAGCCTTGTTGAGTTGGGTTTTATTTTAGAAAGCTTTACACTGCTATTAAATGGAATTAACTTATCGTTTGTGCCATGAATTATATGCACAGGGCAATCAACATATTTAAGCCATTTGTAAGTTGGCATTGGATATTTCAAAATTACCGAAAGCGGCATAAATGGCATGTATCTTTTGGTAACATTTACTAAGCTATAATAAGGTGCATCTAAAATTAACATCCGAGGGTTGTTGGTTGAAGCCAACTTAGTTGCAAAACCAGAGCCTAACGAACGGCCATAAAGAATGATGTATTTTTCATCTATTCGCTCTTTTATTTTGTTATAAATAAATTGTAAATCGTGCTTTATTGCGTTTTCGTTTATACGTCCGGTGCTTTTGCCAAAACCTCTATAATCTACCATAATTACATCGTAGTTATGGCGTGTGAAATCTACCGCAAATTTGCCCCAACCTTTAATGCTTTTTGAGTTGCCTTTTAGGTATAAAACCGCACCCTTTGGCTTTTCTACTTTAAAATGGAGTCCGTTTATGGTAGCGCCGTCTCTAGTAGATATGTTGTACTCTTCAACTACTTGATTTTCATACGAAAACATAAAGTCTTCAGGAAGTTTTTCTGGTTTAAAAAGAAAAAAGTCTTGCAAATAATAAAGCAACACGCTTATTACCAAATAAACAACTACAACAGCTAAAACTATTTGAACCCACAATGGCATTCAACTAAAGTAATAATTCTAGTTGTTTCTGGATTGAGTATTTAAACCTCTGTTACAAACTCATCTACAGGCTTTCTGTTTCTTGGTGCAGTTTCTCTTGATTTGAAGGGCTCTTCGAGGGTTTCTGCTTCATCCAAATATCCTAAAACCATAAAACAAACAGGCTCTAAGTTTTCAGGAATATCAAAGGTTTCAATGGTTTTATCCATATCGAAACCACCCATCATGTGTCCGTAAATTTCTTGTTGAGCTGCTTGCAATAAAAGTTGTGTATTTGCTGCGCCTACATCGTGCATATAATGCCTGTTTGGCCTGTTTTTGTAATCGAAGTTTTTTTCTGCCAAACTCAAAATTAAAACTGAACCTTTTGTTGTCCATGCCTGATTTCCCGGTAACAAACAACTCCACATTTTTTCAAATGACTCTTTATTTTGTTTGTGAGCATATAAATATTTCCAAGGTTGTTCATTCATGCTTGATGCTGACCAAGAAGCAGCTTCAAATAATGTGTTCAATTCAGTTTGTGAAATAGGCTTGCCGTTAAAGGCTCTAGCGCTCCACCTTTTGGCCAAAAGTGGGTGAACTCCACTCGGCACATTTTGGGTTTTTATTTTCGATGTTTCCATAATTACAATTGCATTGGTACTTCCATAACCAAAAGCTCGGCTCCTTGTTTTGTTGCGAAAGTAAAGGCTTCGGTTTCCCAAACACCAAAACCATCTTTTTTCTCTAAGTCCTGGCCGTTTACATTCACTTCTCCATCTAATACAAAAATGTAAACCCCGTTTCCAGGCTTGTTTATTTTATAATTTAAAGATTTATTTTCAGTTAAAGTTGAGCGGTTAAACCAAGCATCTTGATGAATCCAAACACCTTCGTTATTTTCATTTGGAGATAAAACTTGTTGCCACTTGTTAATTCTGTCTTCAGGTTTAAATGCAATTTGATCGTAACGAGGCTGAACATTTTTCTTGTTTGGAAAAATCCAAATTTGTAAAAAGTTTACTTCTTTTTCTTTGTTTTTATTATACTCAGAATGATAAACACCAGTTCCTGCACTCATTACCTGAACATCGTTTTCTTTGATAACCGAAGTATTTCCCATGTTGTCTTGGTGCTCTAAATCTCCGCTTAATGGAATTGAAATTATTTCCATATTATCATGAGGATGTTTGCCAAATCCCATTCCACCAGCCACGATATCATCATTTAAAACACGAAGAACACCAAAATGCATTCTTTCTGGGTTATAATAGTTAGCAAAGCTAAATGTGTGTTTTGAATTTAACCACCCGTGGTTTGCGTTGCCCCTAGTATTGGCTTTGTGTAAAATAGATTTCATTGTTTTTATTTCTTGATTTGGTAAATGATTATGGCCAATTATTTCTTTTGTTTTAGGCTTGGCATCAGCCAACTTTCCAACACCAATAGCAGCCGCAGCAACTACCGCAGACTTTAAAAACTGTTTTCTGTTTAGCTTTTTCATATTGTTACAATTTAACTATTGTATATACAACTTTTGTAAAAACAAATATAGTCTGTTTTTTTTAAATCAAAATCTGTTTGTGCTTAATTAAGCTAGTGGTTGTATAACCCTATTAAAAAGGATAAATCATTGGAATTAGAAAAGAGGCTAAAATCCAAAAAAGCAAATTGAGGCCGGCGCCAACTTTTGTAAAGTCTAAAAATTTGTATTGCCCGGCACCATAAACCATGGTGTTTGTTTGGTAGCCTACAGGAGTCATAAAACTAGCTGAAGCCGCCATAGTAATAGCCATTAAAAACGGAATAGGGCTGACCCCTAAAGTAGCTGCGGTTGCAATAGCAATTGGCGCCATTAAAGCTGCTGTAGCATTGTTACTCATGAGCTCAGTTAAAATAGAAGTTAGAAGATACATGCCTGATAAAACTGCAATTGGCCCATAATCTCCCAAACCACCTATAAGTTTATCTGCCAAGTTTTGATCTAACCCAGAGTTTTGCATGGCTGTGCCCAAACTTAAAGCACCAGCCAAAAGAAAAATAATTTTCCATGAAACTGCACCATAAGCCTCTTTCATGGTAAGGCTTTTAGACAAAACCAAAACCGCTACGCTGGCTATTGCCCCAACCATAATTGGAACAACATGAAAAGCCGCAAGCGCAACCATTAATGCAATAATGCCTAATACCCAGAAAAACCTCTTTTGGTTAAAATCTAAAATTGGGTCTTCAGATAGGATAATAAATGGACTCTCTTGATCGCTTTCGAGTCTTTTTAATTCATGAATATAGTGGCTTTTCACTTCTGCCAAAATAACATCACCAGTTTTTAAAGGCACATCATGTAAGTGGTTATGCACTACCTCTTCTCTATGTCTAATAGCTAGTGGAACCGCTCTGTATTTTCTCCTAAAGTCAATGTCTCTTAAGGTTTTTCCTTCAAGGTTTGAAGAAGCGGTAACCACCATTTCAATGATAGATGAGTTTTTTCCTCTCAGATTGTCATCGCCAATTTTTACTGCTGTTGAAAGTTGAATTTTTGCGCGATCTTTTAGTTTTTTTATTTTTTCTACATCGCAACGAACTTTAAGAATATCGCCAGCTTGTAACTCAGTATCGCCTGATGGTAAAGAGAAAACAGAATCTTTTCTTCTAATCTCTATAATATCCATTTCGAGCTCTTTAACAATTACAGAGTCCATAATTCTTTTGCCAACTATTTCGGCTCCATCCAAAAGTTCAATTTCGGTTAAATAGTCGCGCAAACTAAATTGATTGTCGAGGTTTTCGGTAGATTTATTATCTGGCAATAACTTATTCCCTATCAACCACATATAAAGTAATCCTGCCACCAAAAGAATAAGCCCGATTGGGGTCATTAAAAACATATTGAAGGGTTCTAAACCTTCTTTTTCGGCTATTCCACTTACTAAAATATTGGTTGATGTGCCTATTAAAGTACAAACTCCTCCAAAAATACTTGCGTAAGAAAGCGGAATTAACATTTTAGATGAGCTCTGCCCAGAAGCATGAGCAATTTGCATAATAACAGGAATAAATACTGCAACAACAGGGGTGTTGTTTACAAATGCAGAAACTACTGCAATCATAGCCATCATGGCAAACATGCCCATCGAAAAGCTGTTTCTAAATGTTTTTGAAAGCCTAAAAGCCAACACTTGTAATGCGCCAGATTTTAAAATGGCATGGCTTAAAATAAACATAAAAGCCACAGTTATTGTAGCAGAATTGCTAAAGCCCTCTACACCTTCTTCAGGAGTAATTACACCCGAAAAAATAAGCACTAACATAACCAAAATGGCAACTAAATCTATTGTAATAACCTCGGTGGCGAAGAGAATTACCGCGCAAAATATTACGCTTAAAACAATGTTTGCTTCTGTTGTCAAGTTGGACTAAATTTTTGCAAATCTATATAAAGTCTATAAATTTAGTAGGGTTATTGTTTTTTTGCCTTTTTTTCTTCTCTATGCACTATTTGTGCTAAGGAAGATCTTTTTAATAAATCAACAGTTTGGTTCCTAACATCCATAAACACATCTCTAATTCCGCAAGTGCTTTCGTCAATGCATTCTTCGCAGCGTTCGTAGTATTTGTAAGTTACACATGGTAAAAGCGCAATTGGTCCATCAAAAAGACGCATTACATCTGCAAGGTTTACTTCATTAGGATTTTGCAAAAAATAATATCCACCTCCTCTTCCCTTTTTTGAGCTAAGAATTCCTGCTTTTTTTAAATCCAACAAAATGGCTTCTAAAAATTTTTGAGGAATATTTTGTTCTTCTGCAATTTTTTGAATTAAGATTGGCCCATCATCATGATGTTTGGTTAAATAAACCAAGGCATTAATTGCATATTTTGTTTTTTTCGAAATCATGATATTAGCTACAAAAATAGATTTAAGAAAACAACAAAGTAGGCTAATTTTGTTTTTATGAAATTGAGTTTGTTTTTAATGCTGTTTCTTCTTGGTTTTGGTGCAACAGCTCAAAAGGGATGGCAGTATGATAAAATTAGTGGATTTGAAATTAAAGATACTGTTGCAATTTTAAAAGAAGGAACAAAAAGTTTAGCTGTTATTAACGGAAATAACAAAACTGTTGGCTATCTAAAATTCGATAAAAACTTTCAACTACAATCAATCTTTAATTTAGATACTTCTTACTTTTTTGAAAAAGATAGTTTATTGGGCATAAAGAAACTAACCAAGGTTTATGGCGCTTTCGCTGATAGGTTTCCTAATATTTATGGAGACTCCACCTTAATTTATACTACTAAAAATGATACACAAATAATAATTACAAAAAAGTTTTTTAGCGGCAAGTCACTTAATATTCATAACGACAGTTTAAATAAAGCCTTTCATAGGGTTAAGTATGACGATTCGCAAACAGGCGAGGTTTTAATTCCACTAAAAAAGAAGTTAAAAACCAACTTCGAAGATGAAAAAATTTACATCGTTAAGCAAACAAAAACAACCATAACCAAAGGAAAAAAAGGTAAGGTTGTTGTTGCAAATAAGTATCCTTTAAAAAGGGGGTGTTTTGAAAAACCTAATTATATGGTTTCTAAAAAAGCAGCTGACATCGAAGAGGCAAACGAAACAAATAGGCTATATCACAAAAAGATAATTTTCGACAAAAAAGGAAATATTACAAGTTTTTATTTCACTGATGACCCGCAAAATATTTACTCAATTTTGGCAAACCCATCGTTTGAGTTGGTTAAATAAACATTTCGTGTTTGATAAGTATCTGTTTTTCAAATAAATGGTTTATAAATGATCTGTTTATTTGACTCTCAAAAGCTTTGTGAAAAAGTTAACCCTCTTTTATTTTCTTGCCGTTTTGATGTTTCTTACATCATGCTCAGGAATAAACACCCAAAAAATTCACGAAGATTTTGAAGTTCATACGCTTTATTCTAACATTTCAAATGTGCATTTGGTAAGGTATTACGATAGCTACTTTTTGGTTGATGCAGGTATTGAGGGAGAGGAAGTTAGAATAGAAAACCAGTTAGCGGCTCTTGGTGTAAATGGCAAAGATTTAAAGTTTATTTTACTTACCCACGGCCATACTGATCATGCCGGTACTTCGAAGTATTTTAAAGAAACTTATGGCATTCCTATAATTGTTGGCGAAGGAGATTTGCCTATGTTGTTAAGTGGTAAAAACGATAGTTTGTGTGCCACCTCATTTTTAGGTGAAATTACAAGGCTTTTTGTTCCAGCCCAATATCCCCCAGTTGAACCAGATGTGGTTGTAAGTGAATCTATTAATTTAAAAAACTATGGTGTTGATGGAACTATTATTCCTATGAAAGACCACACTGAAGGAAGTTTAATTCTAGTTTTAGAAAAAACTGCTTTTGTTGGAGATTTACTTAGAGGAAAAGCAATGGCTAAAAACACACCAGCATTAATATTTTACCAATGTAACTTGGAGGAAAACCAAAAAAATGTAATTAAAACCCTTTTATTTAACTGTGATATGTGGTTTACAGGTCATTTTGGACCACTTAAAACATCTCGAATTCAATCTTGGTTAGAATCTAAACCTTACAATTAGCAGTATGATTGAAAAAGCTTTGTGGTTTATTCACGGTAAATCCGCCACTAAATCAAATTACTTTTTAATACATGGGGTTTCTATTTTATTGGCCCTTTTCTATTTTTGGTTTTTTATTCCATACCAATACTTTTCTAGTTGGTAAACACTAATTTTCTTTGGTGTTTTTTGGGATCTTTTCGGTGGCCTTATTGCAAATTTTACTCTTTCAACAAAGCAATATTGGAACAGCCAAAGCATTGGTTTTAAAGAATTTTACCTAAGTATACATTTTATGCAGCCAATTCTATTGTACCTGGTTTTTGGGTGGGATTTAATTACTTGTGTTTTGTTATTAACCCTTACTTTGGGGTTGGCTAGGTGGTTAATTGTATTGCCAAAAAAAGCAAATAATGTATTGTCAATTATTTTTTGTGGGTTTCTCGTTTGGGCATTGTACAACTTTGAAGGATACGAAGTTGAAACCTTAATTTTAGGATTTGGGTACATTGCAAAAATAACTTTAGGCTTTTCGCTTAAATGGTTTTAAAAAGCTTTTTGTGACCCAATCCACGCTCTTTTATTATTTCTGAAATTGGTCTTTTTTCAAACTTACTTTCTAACCAACTGATAATATCGAAATAATAAAAAGGCCTTTTTTCATAAGGCTTTTCTGAAATTACAATCATTTTTTTGTATAAGTTTCTTAATTCGATTTGAGTTTGGTGCCTATCCATTCTACTAGTTTTCTTCAAGAACTTGAATATTTCTTTTTGAAAGAGATTTAAATCCTCATTCCTACCTAAATAGTGGTAGGTTGACCTAATGGTATTTGCCAAAAAAAACTCATTTTTTAATTCGAAATAGCAAACTGTAAGCAATATTCTAGCAAACGAGTTTATATCTTGTCTAAGATTGGTAAACTGCTGATAAAGAATTTTATTTAAAAAAACTGAGGCCTCATTAAACAAGCCTGCACCAAAATACATGCTTGCTATTTTGTAATAAACCGAATTAATATACCTTCTTTCAAAAAACTGTTTGTTTTGGTTAATCTCTTCTAATACATTCGGTATCAAATTCACACCTTGTTCGAAACTTCCTTCCATAAAGTTTAAATTAAAGGTGTGGTTAATTTCATATTTCAAATGCATCACCTTTAAATTCTGGTTCAGTTTTTTGTAATTAACTTTTTTAAAATCATGTAGTTTGGCCTTAATTGCTAAAAACTTCTTTTTGTAATTCAATCTAAACAAGCTGCTTAACAAAGAATTTAGACCTCTAAAATACTGGGCGGTCAATTTTAAGGTTAAATCTTTTTTCTCTATAATTTCAACCCATTTTAATGCGTGCTTGTAACACATTGTAAAGTTTTGGATAATGTAATTGTACCAAAAAAATGCCTGGTGATAATATATTTTTTGGTTTACAGATAAAACTTGATAATTCAAATTAGGCAATAATTTAAAGAATAACCTCCGAGTTTCTTCATATTCATTTGGGTTTTTTACATATCCTTTTTCTTGGTATAATCCATAAAAAGTAAGCGCTAACCCTGATAGCGTATTCAGCATTTCAACTTCATTTACCATAAGAGAAGCCTCTGCTGTAAGGTCTTTCGCAATACTACTTGGCCTGCCAGTAACAAAATGCAGTTCTATCAGTTTTTCTAAGTGCAATACCTCCAACAAAAGCAGTTCTCTTTGCCACTTTTTTGCCTGTGTTTTTGCAGTATCTAAAACCCATAAACTTTGTGGATACAAGCCTTTGTTAAATAAAGCTTGGGCATTATCAAGTTGTTCTCTTATTTTTATATCGGTATCGTGTTCGGCTTCTTTTTGCCTTAGCGTTTGTAATATTTTATTTAGTAAATGTCTTTTTAAATTAGAAAGTTGTTGAAGCTTTATGGATGGATGTTTTGTTAAAAATTTTTTTTGATCAAACTTTTGGTACCTTTCAATAAGCCTAAATAATTGAACAAATTTTAGGTTCTCTTTATCTGCATTTTTATTTAAATACAGTTGAAAACGCTTTTTTTCAGCCTTGTTTAAAGCATTAATAACGCATTCTAAATGATAAGTTAGATTGTTATCCATTGTAAAAATATTCTAATTATTATGCTGATTTACAATATTATACAAATAAAAACAAATTTTTAGATGGTGTAGTAATATTGTAATATTAAAATTTACTACACTTAATTCGTTCTACGTTTGTATTGGAAATTGATTTTTCCGCTATCAGCATGTGGGTGGTTCGGGGAATCGGGATTGTTTTGTTTTTTTGTTCATCTCTTTGGGATTGCGTCTTTTTACCTTAGTTGAACTTTTTTAAACACCTGAAACCTCGAACCTTTTTTATTTACATGATATTTTTTCAACCCTGCGTTGATGCCTTCCTCCCTCAAAATTATTACTTAAAAATTCATCAACAATTTGCAGTGCAAGTTCCTCGGTAATAAACCTTGCGGGTAAGCTCAATATGTTTGCATTGTTATGTTGTTTTGCTAATGCGGCCAATTCCGTATTCCAACATAAAGCGGCTCTAATATTTTGATGTTTGTTTAGTGCCATACTAATTCCATTTCCGCTTCCACAAATAGCAATACCTAAAGGTAATTCGTTGCTTTCTATGGCATTAGCTAATGGATGAGCATAATCTGGATAATCAACACTTTCTTCCGAATGAGGGCCAAAATCAACTACTTCAATACCTTTAAGGCTCAAATGTTTTTTGATAGTTTCTTTTAATTGAAAACCTGCGTGATCACTTCCGAATCCTATTTTCATGTATTAAAGTTTTTAACAAGTGGTTCATAATGTATTAATAACATGCTCATAATTGGTGAAATCTTTTTGTAGGTTTTTTCATTAAAATTCCTATTATTTTTCTTCTCCAATAAACAGCTACTAATAATTAAAAGTTATGGTTAAAGTCTTCACAAATATTAAACAATTTTTTATGCTTTTTAGGCAAATACTTATTAATATTATGGGTAATTAACAAACAATATTAGGTTGTTAATTTAGCCCCTAAATAGTTCATTTAAACCAATCTATAATTATAAAGGTTGTTAATTACTTGTTATGTGTTTATTAGAATCAACAAAAACAAGTTTAATTTGCTTTCGTTACCAACAATACTAACAGGATAATAATAACAAAATATAATTATAAAATTTAATAATAATATAAGTTGAATAAGCTAATAAGCACTTTTCTATTTTTAATCGTTTCTTTAATCACATTTGCTCAAGAAATAAATCCAAATGGAAAAAATATTTTTTATTACGAAAATGGAAAAATTTCTAGCGAAGGAAATTTTAAAAATGGAAAACCAGAAGGTTTATGGAAAACCTATTTCGAAACAGGTGAATTAAAATCTATTGGAAATAGAAAAAATAGTTTACTTGATAGTGTTTGGAATTTTTACAACAAAGAAGGAGTTTTATTAAAGTCAATTAACTATAAAAATGATCTTTTTGAAGGGGTAACAAAAAATTATAATACTGAGGGTTTTTTGGTAAAAACAGAAAATTTTATAGCCGGAAAAAAAGAAGGATTTACCTATACCTTTTTTGAAAATGGTAATATAAAGTCAAAAACAAATTACATCAATAATAAAAAAGAAGGTCTTGCCTTTGAATATAATTTAGAAGGAACTCCAGTAAGAATTTCTAGGTACGAAAATGATTTTATTAGAACAACAGACGTAATAAATCAAGTAGATAAAAATGGTTTAAAGCAAGGAAAATACATGGAATTTTACGAAGGTTTAGATCAAGTAAAATGGGAAGGTGAATATTTAAATGATTTAAAAAACGGATACTTTAGAGAATATTCAAAAAAAGGTATTTTACTCTCTACAACAAAATATAGCTTAGGCGAAGTAGTTGAAAATGCAGAAGAACTTCAAAATTTAGAAATAAAAACAACTTATTATACTAATGGAATAATAAGTTCTTTAAATAGCTACAGAGATGGTGTTTTAGAGGGAGTTTCTAAAAATTACGATTCTTCTGGTGCAGTTACTAATGCAAAAATTTATAGAAATGGTAAGTTGCTTAGTGAAGGAATTATTGATGATGAAGGTATAAAACAAGGATTTTGGAAAGAGTATTTTCTTGAAACGGGTAAAGTAAAAGCTGAGGGAGAGTTTAAAGAAGGTGCAAGATTTGGAGAATGGAAATTTTATTTTGAAACCGGTGAAATAGAACAAACTGGCAAATACACTTTGGGTGGATTAGAGCAAGGCAAATGGAAATGGTATTACAAGAATGGAAAACTATTACGCGAAGAAGATTTTAGAAGGGGCAAAGAAGATGGTTATTTATACGAATACGATTTAGAAGGAAATATTATAACTCAAGGAGAATATATTGATGGTTACCAAGAAGGTAATTGGATAGTAAATTATGGAGATTACAGAGAAGAAGGAAAGTACTCTGGCGGATTAAAAAATGGTATTTGGAAACAATATTATACCAATTATGAGGTACTTGCTTTTGAAGGAGCCTACGCCGTTGGAACTCCCGAAGGTAAACACACTTATTATCACCAAAACGGCAATAGAAAACTTCAAGGAAAATATGAAGGCGGGGTAAAAGATAAAATTTGGACCCGCTATAATCCTGATGGTAGTGTTTTAGTAAGAATTTATTACGAAGATGGTAAAGAGGTTAAGCTTGATGGCTTAACCATTAAACCAAAATCTGAGTAGGTTAAACTACACTCATTTTCATCATATTACTCATGCCTTTACTTGCAATTGGCATACTAGCAATGTTAATAATGATATCTCCCTCAACTACACAGCCTTTTTGTTTTAGAATAAATCTAATATCATCCATAGTGTGGTCTGTACTTACAAATTTATCGTAGTAAATACCTCTAACACCCCAAGCTAAACTTAAGGTATTTAAAATTCCCTTATTTGCTGTAAATACATAGATATCACTATCTGGTCTGTAAGAAGAAAGTTTATAACCTGTATAGCCTGAAAAAGACATGGTGATAATTGCCTTTGCTTTACCTTTTTTGGCCATTTTAGTAGCACTTTCACAAATAATATCTGAAATTATTCTGTTGGGATCTGGATCTGCCTCAATTTTTTTGAAATAAATATCACCTTTTCTTTCAATTCGAATAATGATTTTATACATGGCTTTAATCACTTCAATTGGAAATTTACCTACTGAGGTCTCTCCGCTTAACATAACGGCATCAGCGCCATCTAAAACAGCATTTGCAACATCATTTACTTCTGCCCTAGTTGGAGAAATACTTGTAATCATACTTTCCATCATTTGGGTAGCAATAATTACAGGCTTTGATTTTCGCTGACAAATTCTAACAATTTGTTTTTGCCATAATGGAACATCTTGCATTGGTATTTCTACCCCCAAATCTCCTCTTGCAACCATACATCCATCTGCAGCTTCAATAATTTCTTCAAGATTCTCAATAGCTTCAGGTTTTTCAATTTTTGCAATAATTTGAGAAGTTTTTCCTGCTGCTTGAATTTTTGCCCTTAATTCATGAATATCATTAGCTGATCTAACAAAAGATAAAGCAATCCAAGAAACATCATTTTCTAAAGCAAAAACTAAATCTTCTTCATCTTTAGGTGTAATACAAGGCAACGAAATTTTTGTATTAGGAAGATTAACTCCCTTTTTAGATGATAAATTACCACCGTGTAATACAACAGCTCTTACTTTATCTTCATTGTTGGTTTCTAATATTTCCAACATTAATTTTCCATCATCAATCAAAATTTTCTCACCAGGTTTAACATCTTTAGGAAAATCTTTGTAGTTGATGTAAATAAGTTCTTTGGTGCCAATAATCTTATCGGTGGTAAAATTTAAAATGTCGCCATCGTTAATTACAAAACCATTATCTTTTAATTCACCAATTCTAATTTTTGGACCCTGTAAGTCTGTTAAAATTCCTGTATTAGAATTTAATTCATCATTTATTTCATGAATTGTGTTTATTACTTCTTGATGAGCTTCGTAAGAACCATGAGAAAAGTTTATTCTACAAACATTTACTCCTGATTCTATCATGGTTTTTAAAACCGCTTTATTTGAAGATGCCGGACCTAAAGTGGCAACAATTTTTGTTTTATTTTCTAATTTATGCATGGTGTTTATTATTCAAATATTAAATTCGATTTATTTTTAAGTAACTCAAAATCAATATTAAAGGCAGTTAATACGCCATTAATATTTTTTATTTTTCCCAAATAATTGAGTTGTTCAATTATACTTTCTTCGGTATTTTCAGCTATAAAAATATAATCTGCTTGTTTATATTCTGGTATTAAATAACCAAACTCACTTCTATTATTTAATAAATAAAAGTTTATTTCTTCTTGTACGTTTTGATCTTTAAACAAAGAAAAAAATTGTTGGTTTTCACTATTTTTTATGTTCAAAATATGGTCTGCCTGTTTTACAAAATGAAGACCTAAGTTTTGGTTGATTAAAAATACTAACCTATAATCTTTATAATGACAAGATATACCTACAATTATGTAGTCATAATCTAAATCAAAAGACAATATGGTTTTCTTCATGTTATAACAAAACTAAACTTTTACAAAGTGTACTAATAACACTTTGTATTATTTGAGGTTTAAACTTTGTTTAATTGTTTTTTCAGCAGCAAATTGTTCGGCTCTTTTTTTCGATCTTCCATTACCTTTTTGATATTCAATACCATCAATAAATACAATTGCCTCGTACATTGGTGTTGGTTTATCGCTTGGTATTGTAGCTATAGAATAACTAAGCTCTTTTTTTTCTTTTTGGCACCATTCTAACAGTTGACTTTTAAAGTTTATTTCAGTGCTTTCTAGTTTAGATAAATTGATATAAGGATTAATAATTTTATTGGTAACAAATTGATACGTTTTTTGGTATCCTAAATCTAGATATACCGCACTAATAAGGGCTTCGAATGTATTTCCTAAAACACTGGAATTTTTAAAATTTACATTTTGCTTGTATTCCATTAGGTCTTTTAATAGCATTTTTTTTCCAAGTCTGTTTAAACTTTCTCGGCTAACAATCCTCGACCTCATTTGGGTTAAAAAACCTTCGTTTTTTTGCTTGTAATGTTCAAATAAATACTCAGAAATTATTGAATTTAGAATAGAATCTCCTAAAAATTCAAGTCTTTCATTGTGCTCTGCTTCATGGGCAGATTTATGGGTAAAAGCTTTTTTATATAAGCCAATATTTTTTGGCTTAAATCCAGTAAGTATTTTTATTTCTTGTTGAAATTTTTTTTCAGCTTCAGATAATCCGCTAAAAAAAGAAAGAATATTCAAGTTAAGCGGAATACTTTTTAAAAATAATTGAAGCATTGTGACCCCCAAAACCAAATGTGTTACTCAATGCAGCTCTAACATTTCTTTCTTGAGCCTTATTTAGGGTAAAATTGAGTTTACTATCAATTTGTTCATCAAAATGTTTGTTGTTAATTGTAGGAGGTATAATATTTTCTCTTACAGCCATAATACAAGCAATTGCTTCTACCGCTCCTGCAGCGCCAAGCAAATGACCTGTCATTGATTTTGTTGAGCTAATGTTTAAATTATAGGCATGCTCACCAAATACTTTTTTAATAGCAATTGATTCAGCAATATCGCCTAATGGAGTAGATGTTCCATGAACATTTACATAATCTATATCTTCTGGTGTAATATTTCCGTCTGAGATAGCATTTCTCATTACATTTAATGCACCTAAACCCTCAGGATGAGGAGCTGTTAAATGATAAGCATCTGCTGACATACCTCCGCCAACATATTCGGCATAAATTGTTGCACCACGCTTTTTGGCATGTTCTAATTCTTCAAGAATAATGCAACCTGCACCTTCACCTAACACAAATCCATCTCTTGTACTGTCAAATGGTCTAGATGCAGTTTCTGGTTCGTCGTTTCTAGTAGAAAGGGCGTGCATTGCATTAAAACCACCAACACCACTCTCACAAACAGCAGCTTCGGCTCCTCCAGAAATTATTACATCAGCTTTACCAAGTTTAATGTAATTTACAGAGTCTATTATAGCGTGAGTTGCTGAAGCACATGCTGATACAGTGCAAAAATTTGGACCTCTAAAACCATGTTTAATCGAGATATTACCTGCTGCAATATCCGATATCATTTTAGGAATAAAGAATGGATTAAATCTTGGAGTTCCGTTACCCAAAGCATAGCTTTTAACTTCTTCTTGGAAAGTAATTAATCCACCAATTCCAGATCCAAAAATTACCCCAATTCTATCAGGGTCGTACTCAAAATCAGTAAGACCACTATTTTTAATGGCCTCATCTGCAGCAACCATGGCAAATTGAGCAAAACGATCCATCTTACGTTCTTCTTTGCGATCGAAAAACGCAGATGGATCATAATTTTTTACCTCACATGCAAATTGCGTTTTAAAGTTTGAGGCATCAAACAACGTAATGGGGGCCGCTCCACTAACACCATTTTTAATACCGTTCCAAAATTCATCTACGGTATTTCCAATGGGAGTAAGGGCACCTAAACCGGTAACTACAACTCGCCTATTTTCCATGTGTGGGATTTAAGAATTACTTTGTATTCTCTTCAATGTATTTTACTGCTTCACCAACGGTAGCAATATTTTCTGCTTGATCATCTGGAATTGCAATGTTGAATTCTTTTTCGAATTCCATTATCAATTCTACTGTGTCTAATGAATCAGCACCAAGATCGTTAGTAAAGCTTGATTCTGTTTTTACTTCGCTAGCGTCAACACCTAATTTATCAACGATGATTGAAACTACTTTGTCGTGTACTTCTGACATTTTTTTAAGGTTTAAGTTTAAAAATGGACTGCAAAGAAAACTATTTAGTCCTAATTATTCAATATTTTCAAAAATTGCTATCAAAAGTTTAAAAATAACAATTTTATATTACCGATTTAAATTGATTTAAAAATCTAATATCATTTTCAAAAATCATTCTAATATCAGGTATATTAAAGCGTTGCATTGCAATTCTTTCAACGCCAATACCAAAAGCATAACCTGAATATATTTTTGAATCGATACCACAATTTTCTAAAACATTTGGGTCTATCATTCCGCAACCAAGCACTTCTAACCAACCTGTACCTTTGGTTATTTTGTAATCGGTTTCAGTTTCTAATCCCCAATATACATCCATTTCGGCACTTGGCTCGGTAAATGGAAAATAAGATGGACGCAACCTAATTTTTGCTTTTCCAAAAAATTCTTTAGCAAAATACTGTAAAGTTTGCTTTAAATCAGCAAAAGAAACATCTTTATCAATGTAAAAACCTTCCACTTGATGGAAAATGCAGTGTGAACGAGCAGAAATAGCTTCGTTTCTAAAAACCCTACCTGGCGCAATAATACGCAATGGAGGTTTCTCGTTTTCCATTACACGTATTTGAACAGATGAGGTGTGGGTTCTTAAAGCGTGCTGACTTTCACTATTGATGAAGAAAGTATCCTGCATATCTCGAGCAGGGTGTTCTTCGGGAAAATTTAATGCAGTAAAATTGTGCCAATCATCTTCAATTTCAGGACCTTCTTTTACGGTAAACCCAATACGCGAAAAAATATCGCACATTTCTTTTATAACAATAGAAACAGGATGTTGAGAACCTAAATTTATTGGAGTTCCAGGTCTACTATAATCAAAATTTTCAGTTTTACTTTCAGTTTGATTTGAAAGATTGTTGAGTAAATTTTGAAATTTTTCGGTAGCTGAATTTTTTAAAGCATTAAGTTTTTGACCAGCTTCTTTTTTTTGCTCTTTAGGAACAGCTTTAAAATCATCGAATAAATCTTTTAAAAGTCCTTTTGAACCAATAAACTTTATTCTAAATTGTTCTAACTCCTCTTTTGATGAAGTTGAAAAACTTTCTATTTCTTTTAAATATGCTTCAATTTTTTCTAGCATAAGGTTTGCTTTGAAGCCGCGAAATTATGTATTACTTTTTAACCACTTTCATCTTTTCGATTATAACATCTTCTAAAGGCTTACTTTTTCCATCAACAGGCACAGCAGCAATGTTGTCAACAATTTCAATTCCTTCTACTACTTCCCCAAAAACTGTGTAGTCTCCATCTAAATGAGGAGCGCCACCTTGGGTTCCATAAATTGCCTTTTGGGTGGCCGTGTATTCATATTTTAGAAGAGATTCGAAAATAACATCGATTAAAGGTGTTACTTCTTCTATAAACACTTTAAAAGCAGCTTGATCTCTTTCAGATTGTATTTTGTTAAACCTATCAGAATACTCTTTATTTTCAGGGTTTTGTAAAAAATCAGTAAAACCCTTTTGTTTCATTTGATTATTTTTTTGTTCTGTAAGTTTATCTAAATCAGTTGTAGAAAATGTTTTTCCATGAACAATGTAGAACTGGGATCCAGAACTTTTTTTGGTTGGATTAACATCATCTCCTAATCTAGCTGCAGCTAAAGCGCCTTTTTTGTGGTATAAACCAGGAACTATTTCAGCATCTAAAGTATAACCTGGGCCGCCGTTGCCAATTCTTCCTGTTGAATCAGTTTTTTTAGAAAGGGGATCACCACCTTGAATCATAAATTGATTGATAACTCTATGAAATGTAACACCTTCGTAAAACTTATCGTCTACTAATTTTAAAAAGTTATCGCGGTGTTTAGGGGTTTCGTTGTATAATTTTATTTTAATATCTCCCTTGTTAGTTGATATTAAAACTAATTTTTCTTTTTCTTGGGCAATTGATAGGTTAATTCCAAATAAAATAGCAAGTGTAATTGTCAATAAGGGCTTCATATCTTCTTTTTCTATATTTGTGGTTCTGTAAATGTAAGTTTTATCGAAACGTTAACAATAAAAGCTTGAAAAATCTTAAGAAAACAATTTTAGCGCCAATATTATTTGTTCTTGCTATGGCAGCATGTAATGAGGTTGAACCACCCCGTGCAGAAATTACAGTTTTAAGATTTGATGGTACCCCTGTTGGCGATGCTAGGGTAATAATTTATTGTACAGAACCTGGATGTGTAGTGGCAGATACAGCCTACACAGACTTTAATGGACTTTCTACGCATGAGTTTGCTTTACCTGCGGTATTAAAAGTATCAGCATTTAAAGTAACAGAAACTACAATAGATACTGGTTTTCCGCCTGTTACGGTTGTTTTAGGTGATGATTCACTTTGTGGTGATGAGTTTATTACTTTGATAGAAGATGAGGTAACCAAAAAAACGGTTATAACTTATCCATGTAATTGACAATTGCCTGTTTAATTAGCTTTTCTTGTTCTAAAGGTTTTAAGTGAGGAAGTTTCTCGTTGCGCTTGTAGTGAGGCCATCCATCTTTATCTGTTCCCTCAAATTCGAAATACCCATAATCGCTTAGAAGCCTGCAAACAGCAATGTGTAGTAAATCTAATTTTTGGTCTTTTGAAAAGCGTCTTTTTCCTTTGCCTAATTCATGCACTCCAATAATAAACAAGGCTCCTTGTAAATCAATATTATCTCCAAACACAGTTTGGATTTTTTTTAAGGCATTTTGCCAATCTTTTTCAAATACTACATCCATATTACAAAGCTAATTTTACTGTTAACGCAAGCCTTTTGAAAACTGAAGTTTTTTCTTGTTTTGAAAGCAAGGTTTCAACATATTTTTGAAAACGTGAGTTTGGTAGATATTGTTTTTGCATTGCCGCTTTTGTGGGGAGCCTACAAAGGTTTTAGAAAAGGATTAATAGTTGAAGTTTTTTCATTATTAGCTCTGATTTTGGGTGTTTTTTGTGCTATTTATTTTCCGGAGCATGCCCAACAATTAATAGAAACAAATTTTCAGGTAGAAGCTAAATGGATTCCAATAATAGCGTTTTCAGCAACTTTTATTGTGGTAGTTATTTTGGTTAATTTGGTTGGAAAACTGATTGAAAAGTTGGTTGATATTTTAGCGTTAGGATTTTTTAATAAACTTGGAGGTTTAGCTTTCGGGGTTTTTAAAACTCTTTTAATATTGAGTTTTTTGGTGTTTATTTTTGAAGGAATAAATAAAAAATGGCAATTGGTTGATGAAGACCAAAAACAAAAGTCAATACTTTATTTACCCTTGGGTAATTTCTCGGGTTGGGTTATTCCTCTTTTAACCGATGCAGAGTGGGTAAAAGGGTATTTAAGCGAAGATGATTTAGTTGAAGATGAAACTTCGGAGGAGATAGTTTTATAACTAATTCAACAAAGCAGCAACCCCCGGAAGCACTTTTCCCTCTAAATACTCAAGCATAGCACCACCGCCAGTTGAAACATAACTTACATGTTCTGCTAAATTTAATTGGTTAACAGCCGCAACAGAATCACCACCACCAACAAGAGAATAAGCACCTCTTTCGGTTCCTGATACAATACCGTAAGCAATTTGCTTGGTTCCTTCTGCAAAGTTCGAAAACTCAAAAACACCCATTGGGCCATTCCATAAAATTGTTTTTGATTCTTCTAAGCATAATTTGTAATGATTGATAGCCTCTTCTCCAATGTCCATTCCCATCCATTCTTCTGGAATTTCATTGGTAGGAAATACGGCTTTTTCAGCATCGTTACTAAAAGATTTGGCTGCTAATGTATCTTGAGGTAATAATATTCTAACACCCTTTTTATCAGCTTCTTCCATGATGCTTTTAGCTTCATTTACAAAGTCATTTTCTATTAAGGAGTTTCCAACCGTTCCCCCCTCTGCAACAGCAAATGTGTAGGCCATTCCACCACCAATTATAAGGTTATCAATTTTATCTAATAAATGTTTTATGATAGAAATTTTAGAGGAGACTTTAGCACCTCCAATTACAGCAGTAAAAGGCTTATCATGTTTACTTAATACTTTTTCTAGGCTTAAAACTTCATTAGCCATTAATAAACCAAAAGCTTTTTTTCCTTCGAAAAAATCAGCGATAATAGCTGTAGAAGCATGTGCTCTATGGGCTGTACCGAATGCATCGTTTACGTAATAATCACCATGTTTTGCTAATTTTTCGGCAAAAGATTTATCACCCTTTTCTTCTTCTTTGTAAAACCTTAAGTTATTTAAAAGCAATATTTCACCAGCTTTTAAATCTGCAGATTTTTTATAAGCTTCTTCGCCAATACAATCGCCACCTAAAATTACACCAACACCAAGTAGTTCATTTATTTTGTAGGCTATGTTATTCAAAGAAAATTTATTTTCGGGCCCATCTTTTGGCCTGCCTAAGTGAGACATCAAAACAACACTTCCACCATCAGCAATAATTTTTTTAATGGTTGGCAAAGCGGCTCGTATTCTAGTATCGTCTGTTACCTTTAAATCATCATTAAGTGGCACATTGAAATCAACTCTAATTAAGGCTCTTTTTCCTGAAAAATTTATGTCGTTTACTGTAATCATTCTATTTGGTTTGTAGCAAATGTATACCCTCGCATTTAATAAACAAAGCACTTTTACTTAAAGGCTTTATTAACTTTGCCAACAATGAAATTTGAGGATATTATAGGCCAAGTTGAAGTAAAAAAGCATCTTCAGCAAACTATTGATGAAAACAGAGTACCTCATGCCCAATTATTTTTAGGTAATCAGGGTTTTGGAACATTACCAATGGCAATTACTTACGCCAAAGAAATACTTTGTTCAAACTCAAAAATTGATCAAACATCGGCCAAAGCAAAGTGTGATAAACTAATTCACCCTGATTTACATTTTATTTTTCCTGTAAATACTACAGCTGAGGTAAAAAGAAACCCTACTAGTAAACCTTTTTTAAAGCAGTTTAGAGAGGCTTATTTAGAAAACCCGTACTTAGATTTAAACCAATGGTTAGAATTTATTGGCGTTGGTAACAAACAAGGAATAATAAATGTGCATCAAGCGCAAGACATTTTAAAAGATGTTTACCTAAAACCTTTCGAAAGCGATTTTAAAGTGGTTGTAATTTGGATGGCCGAAAAACTTCATCCATCAGCAAGCAACAAATTGCTAAAAGTTATAGAAGAACCACCAGAAAAAACTGTATTTTTGCTTGTTACCGAAGACCAAGAGCAAATTATCACCACCATTTTATCGAGAACACAAATAGTTCAATTTAAAAGACTTCATAAAGAAGAAATTAAGGCTGCACTTCAAAAAAATTATTCTATTGGTGAAGATCAAGTAATTACCATTAATAACTTGTGCAACGGAAGTTATAATGAAGCCTTAAAGCTTTTACAACACAATGAAGTTGTTTTATTTAATCGAAATAATTTTATTGATTGGATGCGTTTAGCATTTAGAAAAGATTTGGTTGGAATTCAAGAATGGGTTGAAGGCATTTCTGTTATTGGAAGAGAGAAACAAAAGGCATTTTTAGAGTTCGGTCTTCATATTTTTAGAGAAGCTATGGTATTAAACCATAAAGGTTTTGATGTACTTCAACTTGATGGTGAAGAATCTAAATTTGTGAAGAATTTTGCTCCTTTTGTGCATCAAGGAAACCTAAAAGCCTACATGGATTTATTTAACGAATCAATTTATCACATTGAGCGGAATGCCAACCCAAGAATTCTGTTTTTAGATCTTACCATAACTGTAATGAAGCTGATGAAAATGAAAAATCCATCCCTAACCCAAGCATAACATTTTAATAATTAGTTTCTTGGAAAAACATGTACTTTTAAGCATGCGAATTTTTGCTTTTTTCTCTTTTATTATGTTTCAACTATTTGGGTTTTCTCAAATAGACCCTAGTAATTTTGAGAGAGATGAGAACACGCTAAGGGTAGTTTTTTACAACGTAGAAAATATTTTCGATCCTGTTGATGACCCAAATAAAAGGGATGAAGAATTTACTCCAGATGGAGATAGACATTGGGATAATTATAAGTTTTATGATAAGTTAAAACGCACGTCAAAAGCTATTATGGCTTGTGGGGGCTTTACACCTCCTGAAGTTGTTGGGCTCTGTGAAATAGAAAATAGACGTGTTCTTGAGCAACTTATTTATTCCACACCTTTAAAAAATGCTAATTATAAAATATCACATTTCGAGAGTAAAGACCGAAGAGGTATTGATGTTGGATTGTTGTATAATTCTGAAACCTTTTCTCTTGTATCAGAACAAATAATTCCAATTGTTTTTCCTTGGGATACTTCTTATCATACTAGAGATATTTTGTGGACCCAATTAGCTTTTGAAAACGATACGATTAACTTTTTTGTGAATCATTGGCCATCAAGGTGGGGAGGCCAATTAGAAACTGAGCCCGCTAGGGTTTTTGTAGCCCAAACCCTGAAAAAAGTTTGTGATAGCCTTTATTTAAAAAACCCTTATGTAAAATTGGTAATTATGGGAGATTTTAACGACTCACCTGAAAACCAAAGTATGAGAGAATTTTTAACCTCACCGGTTAACAATCAAATTTATTTACGAAACTTAATGGCAGAAAAACTAAACTTTCCGGGCTCTCATAAATACCAGGGAGATTGGGCATATTTAGACCAAATTATTTTGAGTAAAGGAATTATTAACTCTAAAAAGGGTTATCAATATACCGCTAACTCTGTTACACCTTGTGCTTTGCCGTTTTTGTTAGAAGATGATAAAAAACATTATGGTGTTCAGCCTTTTAGAACTTTTGTTGGCTTTTCTTATGTAGGCGGATTTAGTGATCACCTGCCTGTAAAAATTGATTTACATCTGGTAGATTAATTACTCTACAACAAGTTTTTTGGTAATTATTTCACCTTTTATTACAATATTAATTAGGTAATAACCTTTTGGTAATTGCTTATCGAAATCGATAATAATTAAGGTGTGGTCATTCTGTTCAATAAATGTTAAATCAGAAATAAAATCTCTACCAAATAAGTCGTTTATTAAAACATTAAAGTTTTCGCCTTCTGATGAAGGAACTTTAAGAAAAATATTGTCACTTCCATTTGATGGGTTTGGGTAAAGAACAACTTCAATTTCCGCTTCAGATTCAAAAACTACCGAAACCATGTCAAAAGTTTCAGATTTACCATCGAAATCGGTTTGTTTTAATCTGTAATAAGATTTTCCCTTAATTGGTTCTTTGTCAGTATAGTTATATTCTTTGATTTCGTTTATTGTGCCTTCCCCAGGAATATGTTCTATTGCAATAAAGTTTAAATCTTCGTTTGATCTTTCAATGGTGAAATAATCATTATTAAGTTCACTAGAGGTAATCCAAACTAAATCAACCTCTTTATTTTCATTTAATGTTGCGTCAAAAGAGATTAAATCAATAGCAAGTGGAGCGCCAGGAATAATAGGGAAATTTGCTCCACTATTTGAACAAATAGTTGCTCCGCCACTTACTCATCCACCTGTAAATGGACTAGTTCCGGTGCCTGAGCAAACATCTAAGGAACCTGAAATTGTACCATTATTATCTATTCCGACCCCACCAATTTGAAGTAGACCAGAGCCATTTATTGTAGCGCCATTAACACTTTCATTAGTGTTACCTAAACCTTGGGCAATTAAGGCCCCATTAATAGTGAGAGTTGCACCATCATGATCTAAAACATCAACAATTTGAACAATAGAATTTGGCCCAATGGTAATATTTGCATCACCCGAGGATTTTAAATCATCAGCAATGTAAGCATTTGCGTTTATGGTTAAATTAATATCGTCACCAGGTTCTAAATCATCATTTACCCTTAAATCACTATTAAGAGTAACAGAAACATCATCCTTTAAAAGAAAATCATTTTCAACCAGAATAGTTCCGTTGCTTGTAAAAGAAACATCGTCTTTAATTTCTAAATCGCCATCAACAATTAGGTTTCCTTCAAAATTAACCGTAGCATCGTCTTCAATTTTTACATCTTTTTCAGCTGTAATAACTCCATTAGCTCCAGTATTAATGATGGCATCATCTTTAATATCAACACCATCTTCAAAAACCGAGGGACCATTTAAAGTAATTGATCCTCCATTTTTAACTTCAAAATTTTTCTTTGCCAAAACAGATCCATTAAAAACAGAAGTTGAGTTATCTTTTATGTGTAACTCTTGAGAGGAAAAACTTCCATCAATTGTAAAACTTCCATTATCTTCAACATCAAAGTGACCAACTATCATATCTCTAACAGCGTTGACAGTGCCATTATCAACTACCTTAAACTTTTTGTTTTGGGCAATGTTTTTTAAGGACCCTGAGCCGCTGATATTTAATACAGCATTGTCTTCAACATTAATTTCTTGGTCAAAAGTTACATCATGATTAATATTTACCACAGTGCTTCCTCCAAATTTATCATTTGGAGCTGCACCACCTACCCAAGTGTTATCATCATCAAAAACTCCATCTCTTGCACTTGTAAATGTTTGGCAAATCACTAAATGGGTAAGTATTAAAAAAGATAATGAAATAAGCAACCTCCTGTTTGTAAAATTAATTAAACATTTTGTTAATAAAACTCTTTACGACAATGAGTTAAAAAAGTTCGGTAAAAGGTTGTTTTATTTGGTAAAAGAGATTGAACGAATTATTGCTTCAAGCTCTCTTAGGTATTCTCTTTTGTTAAATTGAGGAGCAAAAACAAAACCGTATATATTGATGATTTTATCTTTTTTTGGATGAACAAAAGAAACACCAACAAAAGGCCCACCCATAAAGTTGTTTTCCATTTTCCACAAACCATTAACCTGTTTTGTGTATGTTTTTTCTATTTCAATTTCTCGGTATATTGGTGGCACAAACTCATAATCTGTTGTTACAAAGGAGTTTTCAGTAGGTCCAGGTATTTTTTTAAAAATATCATCTCTTTGGCGGTTCAATAGGCTGTCTAAAAACTGTGTTCTATCAGTATAATCAGTTTCAGAGATAATAATATTTTGGTCAATTTGGTGTTGGTATCCTCCAACAGGTCTTTCTCTTTCTAATCTTGCCCATGCAAAGCCAGGCTTTATAACCTTTAATTCAAAATCTTTTTGAAGAAAAAGGTCTACTCCAAATTGCTCTTCAATTTTTTTGTTTTCGGCTTTTGGTCCTAGCTTTTTATTTCGTGCAATTATTCTATTTAACTCAGCTCTCTCAAAAAGGGATACAATACCATTGTTATTTTCTTTTGTGATTTTTAGCGCATTCTCATAAGTTTTAGCTTTTACTTCAACAAACATTTGGCCTTTGGCGTACTTGTTTTTTTTAAACTTAAGCCCTTCTGTTTTTATTGAATCGTTTATGATTACGTTAAAAACGTTTCGATGAGTATTTAGCACCCGGTTGAAGTTTGCGTTATTTACCTGAATTGCTGAAAACTTAGCCTCTTCTTGTGGTAAACCATATTGAGGCTGTGAGATTACATTTCTAATTTCATCGCCTAAAGCGCCTTGCCAACTTTGTTTTGAGCAAACCACTACTACTTCTCCAACCTGACCAGAGTAGCCGGGTAAATAGCTATTTCTATCAGCGTTGTCACATCCAATAAGCAATAAAAAAACAAATAAAAAGATGAAATAATTTTTCAATTAGCCCGCTTTGCTGATTACAATTTTTTCGCCCGGTTTAAGCTTTTGTGTATCGAGGTTTTTATTTAGCTCTTTAAGAGCTGCCACATCAATTCCCTTTTGCTTTGCAATGTCCCACAAGGTATCCCCTTCCTGAACTTGGTAATAAATAGTTGTGTTATTTTTTTGACTATCCGTTTCAGTCTGAGCCGTTTCAACCTTTGGTTTTTCTGGCAAATAAACTTTTTCGCTTTTGTAAATAATTAGCTCTTTACCAGGATGAATTGTGGTTGATCTCAAGTTATTCCACTCCATTAAACTGTTTGTAGAAACTCCATATCTAGAAGCAATAGAGCCTAAGTATTGTCCTGAACTCACCCTGTGAATAATCTCTTTATCTTCCCAAACATATTTTCTTCCATCAGAATCGGTATGGGCTAAAGGTTGGTCGTATTCATAAATTAAATCTTCGTTTAAAACGAATACCCCTACTTGCTCTTTTGGTAACCTTAAAACATGGTTTTTTCCATTATAGGGAATAAAGTCTTTTTTGTAGGATGGGTTCAAAAACCTCAATTCTTCCATAGTAATGTTTAAAGCAGAAGCAATTTGCTCAAACTTTAATTTTTTATTGATGATGAGTGTGTCAAAATCAAAGAAAGTAAACATGGGCTTTAAAGGATATAAATTGTGCTCGGCAGGATAATTCATTATATAGTTAACAGCGATAAATGCTGGTACATAACCTCTTGTTTCACGTGGTAAATAAGGAAATATTTTCCAATAATCTCTTTGGTATCCAGACCTTCTTATGGCCTTATTTACATTGCCTGGCCCGCAATTGTATGCTGCCAAAACCAAAGTCCAATCACCATAAATTTTGTAAAGGGATTTAAAATATTTACAAGCCGCATAGGTAGCTTTTATAGGGTCCATTCTATCATCTTGGTATGATGTTACCTCGAGACCATTCATTTTTCCGGTAGCATACATAAACTGCCATAAACCAGTTGCACCAGCCCTTGATCTTGCAGTTGGGTTTAAAGCAGACTCAACAATGGCTAAATATTTAAATTCCAACGGTAGTCCTTCTTCATCTAAAATAGACTCGAACAAAGGAAAATATAAGGAGGATAAACCCATTGCCTTTTCTGTTAATGGACGTCTTTTTACAGCATATAAATTAATAAAGGCACTAACCCGGTTGTTAAAAGTTAAGTCGAATGGAGTGTTTCCATCCAAAAGCTTCAAACGTTCTTCTAATATGGCATCATCAAATTTTGGAATCGAATCGAAAGGATAATCGTAAGTATTTAATGAGGTAGAATCAAAAAGAAAACCCATTAAACTGTTGCAATGGTTAGACCAAAGGCTATCGAAAGCTTTTAGCTCAAGGTTGTCTTGCACCAATTTAATTCTTGCAGAATCGGTTAGGTTGGTATCAATAGTAGATGCCAAAGAAGAAATAGAATTCAAAAAAAATAGCGCAATTACGAAAAGGCGCAACCTTCCTAGAGGTAGTTTATCCATAGCACAAATAAAGCAAGAGAACGGGTGTTAACGAAAAAAGTGTAGTTTAATTTTAAACTAAACGGTGTGAATTAGGAAATTGGAGAAATTCAACAGGTCTTTTTCTTTGTAATGATTTGCCATAACCTGCATTCCGTATGGTAAACCATTGCTATGTCTATACAAGGGTAGCGAAATACAAGGGTTACCCGCTAAGTTGGCGTGAACAGTAAAAATATCTTGCAAATACATTTCGATTGGGTCGGTTTTGGCTCCAATTTCGAAAGCTGTATTTGGTGTTGTTGGGTAAATTACAAAATCGGCATCTTCAAAAAGTTTATTTGTGTAATCTTGAATTAACCTTCTAACTTTTTGGGCTTTTGAGAAATAAGCATCGTAGTATCCCGCGCTAAGCACAAAGCTTCCAAGCATAATTCTTCTTTTTACTTCCCAACCAAAACCTTCAGACCTACTTTTAAAGTAAGTAGTTTCCATATCAGTTGCATCTTTACTCCGGTAACCATAATGCACGCCATCGTATCGAGAAAGGTTTGAAGAGGCTTCAGCATTAGAAATTACATTGTAGGCGGGTACCAAATGATCGATTAAATCAAACGATTTAAAACTTACATGATGGCCTAAGGTTTCTAATTTTTCGGCCAACCCTTTGGTTTTGGATACTATTTCAGGATCTGTATTTGGATGGTTTACAGCATCGCCTAAAAACACAATATTTTTTGGTGATGAACCTTCTTGTAAAGGAAAAAGATTTTCTATTGGTTCTTGAAAAGCTGTTGTATCCATTCCATCTGGACCACCCATTACTTCCAACAACAAAGCGGCATCATCAACACTGTTTGTTAATGGCCCAATTTGATCTAAAGAAGAACCATAAGCAATTAGTCCGTAGCGTGAAATTCTACCATAAGAAGGTTTTAATCCAACAACGCCACAAAATGAAGCAGGTTGCCTTATAGAGCCTCCAGTATCTGAACCAAGAGCGGCATGGCATAAACCTGCAGCAACCGCAGCCGCAGAACCTCCTGAAGAACCGCCAGGTACTTTTGAAGTATCTAGTGGGTTTTTTACTGGGCCAAAAGCTGAGTTTTCGTTGGAGCTACCCATAGCAAATTCATCGCAATTTAAACGGCCAATAATAATGGCGTCTTCTTGGAGTAATCTATTGATAGCCGTTGCTGAAAAAAGCGATTCGAAGTTTTCTAAAATTTTTGATGAGGCACTTACCTTGTGGTTGATGTAACAGATGTTGTCTTTAATTCCAATTACCATACCTGCTAACTTACCACCTTTGCCTTCTTTAATTTTTTGATCTACCAAAGCGGCTTGCTGAAGCGCGGTGGTTTCAAATATTTCTAAAAAGGCATTTAAATGCGCGTTAGATTTTATTTTGTCAATAAAATTTGTGGTGGTTTCAACGCAAGAAGTTTTACCTGCATTTAAATCACTTTTAAAGGCTTGGAATGTATTCACAGCAAAAGAAGGGCTTAAGAGTTAATCGTCAACTTTTTTTTGTTCGCCAGATTTAGTTTCGTCTTCTGATGAAGAGGCGCTTTTAAACTCTTTTATTCCTTTTCCTAATCCTTTCATTAATTCAGGAATTTTTCTACCGCCAAAAAGAAGTAAAACAACGAAAAGAATTACAATTATTTCTGGTCCGCCTAAGGCCCAAAGTAAAATCGCGTTAAGTATCATTTGAATAGCTTAAAATATGAGCAAATGTAGTTAAAATAAAAGGTGTTACTTCACATTGTAAAGCCACAATGCTGGGTTTTGTGTAACCTGGCCTTTCCAAAGTTCGAAATGAAGTTCAGTTTTGCCTTGTTCGGTATCAGAAATTATTTTCCCGATGGCTTGTTTCATGTCTACCGAATCGTCTTTTTTTACATAAACCTCAGCAAGGTTTGAGTAAACAGATAAATATTCGCCATGCCTAACCATAACAGCAATGCCTGAGCCTGGCAAAACAATAACAGCACTAACTTTACCAGAAAACACAGAGCGAGCCTCTGCGCCTTTTGTGGTACCTATGTTTATTCCATTATTTTGAATTTTTATTTCACGCAGTACAGGGTGAGGATGTTCTCCATACTTTTCTGTAATCACACCTTTTTCAACTGGCCAAGGTAATTTTCCTTTGTTGTTTTGAAAATCATCAGATAGTGCTTTGGCTTCGGGAGTTAAAGCAAAGCCAGATTTCTTTTTGGCTTCTTCTTGGCGTTTTAACTCTTCTTCAATAATTTTTTGGATGGCCTTTTTTAGTTTTTCAGCTTCTTGTTGTTGCTTTTTAATTTCTTGTCGAAGCTGTTTTTCTTTGTTTTGCAAATCTTTGTAAACGTTTTGTTGAAGACTTTTTTCTGCAAAAAGTGTAGATGAGGCTTCTTTTTCTTCTTTCAACAAAACCTCTTTTTCTTTTCTTATTTCTTCTAAGCCTTCTTTTTTGCGGTTTAGCTGTTCTTGGGTTCTAATGATTAATGCAGCTTGGTTAACCCTGTATTCGGCATATTGTTGCAGGTATTTTAATCGGCGAAAAGCTTGGTTAATATCCTGAGAGCCAAGAATGTAAATTAACTTATCGTAGTTGTTTTTGGTTTTAAAAGTATTGTAAATTAATTTGGCGTATTCATCTTTATACCGCTGTAAGTCAGCTTCGAGCGATTTTATTAATGATGAAGTTTTTTCAACTTCCTTTTCAATAAAGGTTAATTCTCGCGATATGGTATTGATGAGGTCTTCTCGCTCACTAATTTTTGTGTTTAACAGAATTAGTTGGCCTAATGATGCTTTTTGATTTTTTTGAGTTTCTTCTAAGAGTTTGTTTTTAAATTCAATTTCTTCAGCAATTTTCTTTTTTCTTTTTTCAAGTTCTTGGCGAGATTGAGCAAAGCCACCCATAGCAAATACTATGATGAAAGTAAAACTTAAAAAGACTTTAAAATTTGACTGGCTCATATTTACTTGAAATTGAAAACGGCATTTTTTTCGCAAGGTTAATTACCAAACCACTGTAAGAAATTTCACCTGTAACCTTTTCTTCTGCTTCTAAAGTTATTACTGTTTGGTGAGGAAAAACTTCATTTTCTACAGTTTTAAAATCGTTATAAAACACATCGAAAGATTGTTGGGTGTTAAAATCAACAAACGATTGACGGGTAATTTTAAAAGAAATTGGGTCTATCCAAGCACTAAAAATGCTTTCATCGTTTCCTTTTGCCTCTTCTTTTTCGTAGCTTTTTCGCAGCTTTCTTTTTTTCAGCCCACTTAATAAATATACACCATCGTCTATTGAGGCAACAAGCTTATCGTTATCTTCTAAACTAAGAGAATTACCTAAAAGCATTGCCTGAATGGTGGCATAATCTAAATCAACATCAAAAGTTTTGTTAAGGAAATTATAATCGCCCAAAAAGTAGGTTCCCTCTAGGCGGTTTACCATTTTTACAGAATCGGGCGTTAAAACAACCCTTGCTAACTCAACCCCAATTACTGGTGTAATTGAAAGCCAAATCATAGAGTCTCGTTTCATTCTGATGTTTGCCTTAAAACCTGTTTTTTCTTCGTTTTTTTCGAAATCTACCGAAGCTTTTACTGCCAACCAATCTGGTTTAAACTCAGCATTTTCAACAGACTGCAATAGAGTTGGTAGATTTTTTTTGTTGGCAAGCTTTTTACCTTGAATTTTTTGCTGGCTTTTACAACCCATCAAAACCAAACCTAAAAAGAGAATTATGTAAAAGGGTTTATTCTTCATACAATGTTCCTCTTTCAATTTTTTCTTTCAAACCTTCAACTGAGTTGTCTTTTTCGAAGGCATTTTTCCAATTTAGTTTGGCATTTTCAATATCTCCCAATTGGTACAATATGTCTCCATAATGGCTTAGCAAAACGGCGTTGTTTTTTCCTCCCGATTCAAAAGCTTTTTCTAGGTACTTTTTTGCTTCTGTATAATTTTTCATTTTAAAAAGTATCCAAGCATAAGTGTCTAAATACGATGGCGTATTTTGGGCCAACTCATTACTTTTTTTAGACATTTTTTCTGCTTTTTCTAAATCTTCTTCAAGTTCTGATAAATAATAGCTGTAGTTGTTTAAAATGTAGGCATTATTTGGGTCTAGGTCTAAAGCTTTTTGGTAATAATCAAAGGCTTGTTTGTGTTTTTGTACCCCATAGTAAGCATCACCAAGGTTTGAGTAAAACTGCATTTGTAAAATTGGGTTATCAAAAACAAACTCTTTTCCGGTTTCAAAAGCATTTATTGCTTTTTGGTAATCTTTCATTTGGTAGCAAGCAACACCATTAAAAAAGTAGAAACTAGGCAAATTTGGGAACAACCCCATAGCCTCTTGGCTGTTTTGAGCCATTGACTTGTAATCATCTTCTTCGGAGTTGATCATCAAAAGTTGGTTCCAAACTAAATACCTGCCTTTGTCAAAAGATAATACCTTTTGGTACATTTCTTTTGCCTCTTTTAAATCGCCTTTGCGATATAAATAATCGGCATACATGGCAAAACCTTTTGGGTCTTCAGGGTGAGTTTCAATATTTATTTTGTTCAGTTCAAAAGCAAAATCTATATTTTCAGTTTCAGTTTCGGTATTGTTGTAGAAGTTTAGTAGTATTTTGATTTTCGAATCAATATCTAAACTAGGATTTGCAAAAGCCTCTTTTAAACTTTTTCGAGCCTCTTCTTTGTTTCCTGCACCCTCATAATATTCGGCCATCGAAAGTTGAACATATGGGTTATTAGGGTCAATCTCTTTTATTTGTTGATAAGCTTTTAAGGCTTCATCTGGTTGGTTGTTATTGAGGTAAAGCTCGGCGAGTAAACCATAATATTGGGTTTGAGATGGATAGGTGTTAATTAACTTTTCTAATTCTACTATGGCAGATTCAGGATCTTTTAACTCAAGGTATATTTTGTGTTTTTGGATATTTACATCTTCAGTTACACCATATTTTTTTTCTAATCCATCGTAAACAGAAATAGCTTTTTTAAGGTCGTTTTGCATGATGTAAACCGAGGCCAATTCGTAATAATTTTCAATTGCTTCTGGGTTTATTCCAATTAACTTTTCGTAAATTTTTGAAGCATCATCGTAATTACGGGTTTTCTTGCAATAATCAGCCAATAGCAGCAAGTACCATTTGTTTTTAGGGTCTAACTCAACCGCCTTTTCAGCAAACTGTAAAGCCTCAGAATAGTTTTGTTGGGATTCTCTAATCAAAGCTAATTCAAACCAAATTGTTGCGCTATTTGGGTTTATTTGCAGTGCTTTTTGAAACTGCTCTGAGGCAGCTTCTTTGTTGCCTAACATTTTTTCTTTTGTAGCAGCAAAAAATATTTCTTGAAACCTAATTTCTTCTCTTTCCGTTATTTCTGCTTCATCAGGAGACAATGGTTTTTGGTCGGACGTTAATGATTTATTGCCCTTGCAACCCAAAAGAGTTAAAACTAAAAAGAAAAGTAAAATCGAATTAAACTTCATTAAATACCTTGTGTTGAGTAATCACTTAGACTCAGCGAAACGGGTTCTGCATACAATTGAACAGCATTGCCAAGCATTGTGTTTGAGAAATTTTGATTTTTTATGATACAACCCTCTTGAATTACAGAGTTTTCAATTCTTGAGTTTTCAATTTTTGTGCCCTTTCCAATTGAAACATGTGGACCAACAACAGAGTTAACCAATTCAACTCCATCACCAATATAGCAGGGCTCAATAACTTGGCTGTTTTTTAAAGATAGGGAGCTTGATACTAAAGATTCTTTAAATTTTTTAATTTCTAAAACCCTTTGGTTGGTATTTACTGTAGCGTTTTTATTTCCGCAGTCTAGCCATTCATCAACAGTGCCAGGATAAAAATTTGCACCTTGCTTAGTCATGTTTCTTAAAGCATCGGGCAATTGATATTCTCCGCTTTTAATTACTTTATTGTCAATTAAATATTCAAGTTCCTTTTTTAACCAATCTCCATCTTTAAAGTAATAAATTCCTATCATGGCTAAATCAGAAATAAAAGTTTCTGGCTTTTCAACATAGTCTTCAATTGCACCATCGCTATTTAATTGAACTACTCCAAATTGACTTTGGTCTTCAATTTTCTGAACCCAAAGAATGCCATCTTTTTCTTCATCTAACTGAAAGTTAGCTTTAAAAAGTGTATCGGCAAAAGCCACAATTGTTTTGCCATGTAAGGTTGGTTCGGCACACAATATAGCATGAGCTGTTCCTAAGGCTTCATCTTGGTAGTAGATTTTTCCTTTTGCTCCTAATCCTTCGGCGATAGAAATTAGTTTTTTCTCTACTGCTTCTCCAAATCTTCCAATTACAAAACCGATCTCATCAATTTTTTCATCGCAAACCTCAGCTAAGTCTTCACAAAGTCTTTCTACTATGGGCTTGCCAGCTATTGGAATTAATGGTTTCGGGATTGTTAATGTGTGTGGCCTCATTCGCTTTCCCATTCCGGCCATTGGAACAATAATATTCATGCAATTTTATTTTAGCCTGCAAATTTAACAGAAACCCCTGCTTTGCAGTAAATTTAGTTTGATAATCAATGCTTTCCTGTAGAGCCAAACCCTCCACCCGCTCTTTTGGTTTCAGATAGGTTTTCGGTTGCATGCCAAATTACTTGTTCGTGCTTTGCAAAAACCAACTGGGCAATACGTTCTCCATTTTCAATTTTAAACTCTTGATTTGATAAATTGACCAATATAACTCCAACTTCGCCCCGATAGTCTGCATCAATAGTTCCTGGTGTGTTAAGTACTGTTAAGCCATTTTTGTATGCTAGTCCACTTCTTGGTCTAACCTGAGCTTCAAAACCAACCGGAATTTCTAAAAACAATCCTGTTTTTACCAAAACCCTTTCTAAAGGTTTTAAAACAATTGGCTCCTCTAAAAATGCCCTAATATCTAACCCAGCTGCATGCTCAGTGCCATACTCGGGCAAAGGGTTGTTGCTTTTGTTTATTGCTTTAACGTTTAATTTTTCGGTTTCCATTGTTGAAAAGGTTTTTCAATAAAAATTAATATTCCTAACACAAAAGTTAAAACAGACCATTTAAATAATTCTCTTAATACCTGAGAATCTATTTTTACAAATGTCCATAATTGCCAAATGAAAAAGGCTCCTAATAAGTAGCCTATTATTTTTTTAAGGTCGTAAGTTATTGGAAAATATTTTTGACCAAGAAAGTAAGAAAATAGCACCATTGAAAAATAGCAAGCCAAAGTGGTATAAGCCGAGCCAACATAGCCTATTCTAGGAATTAGAATAAAGTTCATCACCAAAGTTATGAAGGCGCCAAAAACAGCAATTAAGGCCCCATACATCGTTTTATCAGTTAGTTTATACCAGATAGACTGATTGTAGTAAATTCCTAAAAAAATGTTGGCAAAAAGTAATGTTGGTACAACCTTTAATCCTTCCCAATAAGCGCTATTTGGAATAAAATATTTAATGTACTCGATATTAAACATTACCCCTAAAAAGATAAACGCCACAACAGCCACAAAGTAGTTCATTACTTTGGCGTAGATGTTTTTTGCGTTTTTGTCTTTTTGTTGGGCAAAAAAGAAAGGTTCAGCGGCATATCTAAAAGCTTGAATAAAAAGGGTAATGATGATAGAAATTTTATAGTTGGCACCGTAAATTCCTAACTGACTCAAAGTGGCTTTTTCTCCAAAAGAATCAAAAAGTAGGCGTTTTAGCAGGATTCTATCTAATGTTTCGTTAATTATTCCGGCCAAGCCAGCTAGTAATAATGGTATTCCAAACCACAACATTTCTTTTAGTATTTTTTGTTGGAGTTTACCGTGGCCTTTTAGCATGGTTGGAACTAAAACTAAAAACTTAAAAATGCTTGCAATAAGGTTTGATATAAAAACGTAACCAACCCCAATTTCAGGGTTAAAAGTATGTTCCATAAGCCAGTTGGTATTGCCCGCCTTATGCATTGTCATGCAATAACCAATAAAATAAACATTCAAACCAATATTTACCGCTACGTTTAATAAGTTAACTCCCGCAAAATGAAAGGCTTTGTTTTGTTGCCGAAGCTTTGCTAATGGTATTGAGCCTAACGCATCTAGCCCAACAATTATGGCGAACCATAAAACATACTCGGAGTTATTTGGGTATTGAAGCCAGTTGGCAATAGGTTGTTGAAAAGCCCAAGCCCAAGCAATAAAACCAAAACTTGTTATGGTAAGGCTAATTAATGCTGTTGAAAATACTGATGTTTTTGAGCCCTCGTGTTTTGATGAAAACCTAAAGTATGCTGTTTCCATACCATATGTTAAAAGCACAACCAAAAATGCTACGTAGGCATACATTTCAGTAATAATACCGTACTGATCTGTGGTAAACTGGTCGGTATGCAAAGGGGTAAGCAGGTAGTTTAAAAAACGACCCACAATGCTGCTAAGACCATAAATAGCAGTTTGACCTAAAAGCTTTTTAATTGGATTCAAACAATAATTTTCGCCGTAAAGGTGATTTTTATATTGTTACCAAATTCTAGGGATATAAAGATTTGCTCACTTAGGTTTGTGAAAACAAAACTAATTATGGTTTAATTGCCTGTAAAGTTTGGTTTTGTTTTATTTAGGAAAGCAGAAGTACCTTCTTTAAAATCTTCCGTGCCGAAGCAGTTTCCAAATTCTTTTATTTCTGTGTCAAACCCATTGGTGCCGCTTTGGTAACCAGCATTAACTGCAATAATTGCTTTTTCGATGGCTTTTGGAGAGTTTGGTAATATTTTGTAGGCTATTTCTTGTGCTTTGGTTAATAACTCTTCTTGAGGCACAACATAGTTTACAAGGCCATAACTTAAGGCTTCGTCTGCCTTCATCATACCTGCTGTAAAAATCATTTCATTTGCTTTACCTCTTCCAACCAATTGAGGTAATCTTTGAGTTCCGCCATAACCAGGAATAACACCTAAACTTACCTCTGGTAACCCCATTCTTGCGTTATCTGAAGCAACTCTAATATGGCAACTCATTGCGAGCTCAAGTCCACCACCTAAAGCAAAACCGTTTACGGCCGCAATTACTGGTTTGGTTGAGTTTTCTATTAAGTCAAATAATTCTTGTTGTCCGTTTCTAGCTAAGTCTTTGCCTTCTTGGTTATTGAATGAAGCAAACTCTGAAATATCTGCACCAGCCACAAATGCCTTATTGCCGGAGCCTGTAATAATTATCACTCTTATATCCTTATTATTCATGGCCTCGTCTAAGGTGTTTCCTAATTCAGATATAGTTTCTCTGTTTAAAGCGTTTAGTTTTTCAGGACGGTTAATTTTTAAGGTTAATACTTGGTTTTGTGTTTCGGAAAGAATATTTGACATGAATTTAATTTTAGACTAAGGTAATTGAATTTTGTGTTATGCCTTGTTCAATAAAATAAAAAATGTAGTTCCTTTATTTTCTTCTGATTCGAACCATATTTGGCCACCAATGCCATCAATAATATTTTTTACCATGGCTAAACCCAGACCCATTCCTGTTGTTTTGGTTGTAAAATTGGGCACAAAAAGATTGTTTTTTGAGTTTTTAGGAATTCCAACTCCATTATCTGTAATTGATATTTTCCAGCTTTTGTTCTCAGATAAAATATCAATTTTTATAATTCCTTCTTGGTTTTTTGGAATTGCCTGAATTGCGTTTTTGATGAGGTTGTTAAATACCCTTATAAACTCATTTTTGTCTGCTAAAACAAAGGCATTTTCATGTTCTAAATTTATAGAGAAATTTATTTCTGTTTGGCTTTTTTTGAATAAGTCAACAACCGAAAGAATCGAGTCTTTTATGTTAACAGAGGTAATTTCTGTTTTTGGCATTTTTGTAAAATTCGAAAACTCATTTGCTATTTGCGTTAATGCATCTATTTGTTCCGTCATTGTTTTAGCAAAGCGTTCGAGTCTTGAATCAAAGTCTATTCCTCCATCTTTCCAAGTTCTTTCAAGTTGCTGAACACTTAGTTTCATTGGGGTTAAAGGGTTCTTTATTTCATGTGCTACTTGTTTTGCCATTTCTCGCCAAGCGCTTTCTCTTTCTGTTTGGGCTAGTTTTTTGGCGCTTTCTTCTAACTCAGCTACTTTTTTGTTGTACTCAGAAACTAGTAAGCCAATTTCATCTTTTCCCTCCCACTGAAGCTCTTCGTTTTTTTGATTGATTTTTATAGTTTTTAATTTTTCTCCGATTTTTCTGAGCGATTTGGTTATGTATTGGGTAAGGTAATAACCCAATGCAAGTGCGGGTACCAATATGATTAAGTATAATAGTGAAAGTCTTTTTAGAAAAGAGTATGTTTCTTGTTTTGACGGTTCTAAACTAAAAAAATAGGGAAGGTTAATTATGGCGATTGGGCTTCCTTCTAGGTTTCTTAAATAGGAGTATACCGCAAGATGATCTTCTTCGCCCCTCATTTGATCTAATAAAACTGATTCTTTTCCATTTTCAAGGTCATCAAGCACCTTTTTGGAAACAAACTTTTCCATCCCACTATTTTCGTATTCAATAAAATCTGATGATGTTATTAATATCCCGTTAAGGTCGAAAAGGTTAATTGTTAGGGCATGAATGTCTGAAAATTCATTTATTCTATCAATAAATGCTTTGGTGTAAAAAGGAAAAAAATCTCCTTCTCTTTCTTGGTAAAAGTAGTAATTGATGGAGGTTAAAATGGCCGATTCTTTTCTAGATAAACGCTCTTTGTGGTAACTCTCGCTTTCTTCAATAAAGTTATAATATGTAGCGGCTCCCGTTATGATAAACGAAACCAATATTATACTTAGCATACTAATGTAAATTCGCCAGCTAAGCGAAAGATTAAATTTCATAGGCTATAAAAATAAGCAACCGAAGTATCAAAAATATAACCACAAAAAAAGGGATACATTTCTGAATCCCTCTCTTTGTTTTGTAATATATTTTTTAAGCGTCGTCTAAGGCACTTGCACCACTCACAATTTCTAAGATTTCATTAGTAATTGCAGCCTGACGTGCTTTGTTGTAAGATAATTTAAGAGCAGAAAGCAAGTCGCTAGCATTGTCGGTTGCTTTATGCATTGCCGTCATTCTTGCGCCATGTTCAGCAGCATTACTATCTAAAACAGCCTTATAAAACTGAGTCTTGAGAGATTTAGGGATTAAATTCTCTACTATTTCTACTTTCGAAGGCTCAAATAAATAATCTGTATTGTCTTTTTGGGCGCCCTCTTCAGATGGTTTAACAATAGGTAAAAATTGTTCAGCTTCTAATATTTGAGTCGCTGCATTTTTAAATCGGTTGTAAATTAAAACCACTTTATCATATTTCCCATTAGCGTAATCTTCCATTATTGCATTTGGAATTTCGCTTGCAGTGCCAAACTCTAAATTTTCATACAATAAATGGTTGTCTGCCTTTAGGTTACCATTGCTAATTATGTTATCAGTTTTCTTAAAATAATCGAAACCTTTTTTTCCAACAGTAACAACTTTATATGTTGCGTTTGTTGAGTCTGATTTCATTATCTCTCGAGCTTTTTTAATCACATTGGCATTAAAAGCTCCGCATAAACCTCTGTTTGAGGTAATTATAATCAGTAAAACTGTTTTTACTTCCCTTTCAACAGAAAATACATTTTCAGATGTGTCTAAAGAAGAAGAAAGTCTTCCTAAAATTTCGGTCAACTTTCTGGCGTAAGGTCTCATTTGAACAATTCGATCTTGTGCTTTTTTCAACTTAGCAGCACTTACCACTTTCATGGCAGAGGTAATTTGCATGGTTGAGTTTACCGATGTAATTCTGTTACGTACTTCCTTTAAGTTTGGCACAGCTAATTAATTTAAGCGGTTTGATATTTCTCTGATAATTCAGCAGCTACTTGCTCTAAGGTATCAGTAACAGCTGAAGTTAATTTACCAGCTTTTAATGTATCTAAAACGTCTCTGTGTTGAGCATCTAAGAAATTTAAATACTCCTCTTCAAAGGTTCTTACCATTTTCACAGGTATCTTTCTCAATAAGCCTTTTGTACCTAAGTAAATGATAGCAATTTGTTTTTCAACTGATAATGGAGACCCTTCTGCTTGTTTTAAAACCTCAACGTTTCTTGCTCCTTTGTCGAGTACACCTTTTGTAGCAGCATCTAAATCAGAGCCGAATTTAGAGAAAGCCTCTAATTCACGGTATTGAGCTTGGTCTAATTTTAATGTACCAGCTACCTTTTTCATAGATTTAATTTGTGCAGATCCACCAACACGAGATACCGAAATACCTACGTTAATTGCTGGTCTAACCCCTGAAAGGAATAAATCAGACTCTAAGAAAATTTGACCATCGGTAATAGAAATTACGTTGGTAGGAATATAAGCTGAAACGTCTCCTGCTTGTGTTTCGATAATTGGAAGTGCGGTTAATGAACCACCACCTTTTACTCTATCTTTTAAAGTTTCTGGTAAATCATTCATTTGAGCAGCAATAGCATCGTTGTCAATTACTTTGGCGGCTCTTTCTAATAATCTTGAGTGAAGGTAGAAAACATCACCAGGGTAAGCTTCACGTCCTGGAGGTCTTCTTAATAACAAAGACACCTCACGGTAAGCAACAGCTTGTTTTGATAAATCATCATAAATGATTAATGCTGGTCTTCCGGTATCTCTAAAGTACTCACCCACAGCAACACCTGCAAATGGAGCATAAAACTGCATTGGAGCAGGATCAGATGCATTTGAAGCCACAATTACTGTATAAGGTAATGCACCTGCATCGTCTAATTTTTTAACAATTTGAGCAACTGTAGAAGCTTTTTGGCCGATTGCAACATAAATACAATAAACAGTTTCTCCTCTATCGTAAAATTCTTTTTGGTTGATAATTGTATCTAAAGCAATTGTTGATTTACCAGTTTGTCTATCACCAATAATTAATTCACGTTGGCCTCTACCTACGGGAATCATAGAGTCAATCGCTTTAATACCAGTTTGTAATGGCTCGTTTACTGGTTGACGAAAGATTACCCCTGGAGCTTTTCTTTCTAATGGCAACTCAATTAATTCACCTGTTACTGGGCCTTTACCATCAATTGGTTGGCCTTGGGTATTAATTACTCTTCCTAATAAGCCTTCGCCAACAGGAATAGAAGCTATTAATTTTGTTCTCTTTACTGAATCACCTTCTCTAATATCTTTAGAGCTATCTAAAAGTACAGCACCTACATTGTCTTCTTCAAGGTTTAGTGCAATACCTCTTGAGCCATTTGAAAACTCAATAAGCTCACCATACTGAACATTAGATAATCCGTAAATACGGGCAATACCATCGCCCACTTGAAGCACAGTTCCAACTTCTTCTAGCTCAGCTTTAGTTTTCATTCCTGCAAGCTGTTCTCGCAAGATTGCTGATACTTCTGATGGTTTAACTTCTGCCATAACTTGTTGTGTTTATAATTTTACGATATATGGGTTGTGAGAAAATTCTCTATTTATTTTGTTTAGCTTTTGAGAGATGCTTTCATCAATTTGCTTGTCGCCAACTTTAATAACAAATCCACCAATTAAATCTAAATCTACGGTTTCTATTATTTCTAAATTACCTTCTGCAATTGACTTTACCATTTCGCCAATTTTTTTCTTGGTTGCGTCAGAAAGAACGGCAGCGGTTTTAACCTCTGCAGTAATAATGTTTTTGTGTTCTTTGTAAAGGTGGATGTAGTCGTTGCAAATGTCAACTAGCATCGATTCTCTTTTTTTCAGTACAATTATTTTAATAAATGCCTGAGTAAGGTCACCTAATTTATTTTCAAAAACTTTTGAAAGAATAACAGATTTTTTGTCTTGTTTGATAATGGGGCTTTTAAGCATTACAACAAGTTCACGATTTGCACGAAGTGATTCTTTAATTAAAATTACATCCTTGTAAACCGCTTCTGTAATTTCTTGAGAAAGAGCTAAGTCTATTAAAGATTTGGCGTACCGAATTGAAGCCTTGTGACCTCTCATTTTAGTTTAGTTTAATGTCTTCTAAATAAGTTTTTACCAATTCTTCTTGTTTGCCTTTTTCGCCAAGTTCCTTTCTCATTATTTTTTCAGCAATTTCAATAGAGAAAGAAGCCACCATTTGTTTCATTTCGGTAAGAGCAGCATTCTTTTGCGTATTGATTTCGTTTCTTGCTTGAGCAATTAACTTTTCGCCTTCAACTTTTGCTTGGTTTTTGGCTTCAGAAATCATTTTGTCTTTTGTGGCTTTGGCGGCTTTTAAGATTTGATCTCTTTCTTCTCTTGCTTCTTTTAAAAGGTCTTGATTTTTAGCTTGAAGCTCTTCAATTTCTTTTTTTGCTTTTTCGGCAGTTTGCAAAGCATTTTCGATATTTTCTTCACGCTCTTTAATGGCATTCAAAATAGGCTTCCATGCATATTTTACCAATAGAAACAATAGGGTTAAGAAAATAAGAGATTGCCAAAAGAACAATCCTACTGAAAACTCGCTAATTAATTTTTCCATTTTTTAAATTTTATTGAGTTGAAAAACAACTGCAACCAACCGTTGCAGTTGTTTTAATTCAAAATGATTAAACTGCAAATAATGCAGCAAATCCAATACCTTCAATAAGCGCTGCTGCAATAAGCATAGCTGTTTGAATTTTGTTTGTAGCTTCTGGTTGTCTTGCAATAGCATCCATTGCCGAACCACCAATTCTACCGATACCGATACCGGCACCAATAACTACTAAACCTGCACCTACAATCGCTGGAATTTCCATAGTATATAAAATTTAAAAATTACAATTTAAAAACATTAGTGATGTTCGTGTTCTTCAACGGCAAATCCAAAATACAAAGCAGATAACATTGTGAAAATGTAAGCCTGTAAGAAAGCAACCAATAACTCAATAACAGATAAGAACAAGGTTAAACCTAAAAAAGCTCCTCTTGCAAACCAGTTATGAAACACAAACAACAATCCAATTAAACTCATTAATACAATATGCCCTGCAGAGATGTTTGCATACAAACGAATCATCAAAGCGAAAGGCTTAATAAACACACCCAATAATTCAATAGGTGCTAAAATTATTTTCATTGGAACAGGAACACCTGGCATCCAAAATATATGTTTCCAATAATTACTATTTGCTGTAACCTGGGTTATTAAAAATGTCATTAAGGCTAATGCAAAAGTTACAGCTATATTACCTGTAACATTAATACCTAAAGGAGTTAAACCAACTAAGTTTACAATCCAAATAAAGAAGAAAATAGTAAGTAAAAAGCCCATGTATTTTCTGTAATGCTTTTCGCCAATATTAGGAATTGCAATTTCATCTCTAACAAAAACCACTAAAGGCTCAACAAACCTTCCGAATCCTTTTGGAATTGCATTGGTTTTATAAGATTTAGCCATGCTAGAAAATAAGAAGAACATTAAGATTGCCACAAACAGGGCGCTAAATACATTTTTGGTAATTGAAAAATCTAAAGGCTTTTCATTTGTAATATGACCTTCTTCATCGTAATTTACAGCACCCTCTGCGTCGGTTTTGTAAATATGACCATGAGAAAGCATATAAAAATTACCATCAACTTCAGCAATTTCTTCTCCGTGGTGAAATTTTGAAGATAAAAACACCTTAAGGCCATTATCAATTAAAATAACCGGAAGCGGAAAGCCGTAGTGAGTATTAGTTTCTTTGTCGGTAAAAAGATGGAAATCATAACCATCTTGCAAGTGATGTTTAATATCTTCCTTAATTTCGGTTTTAACATCAGCATTTTCTGCTTCGCCATGTTCGGTGTTGCTTGCTGAAAGATTAAAGGTGAAAACCCCAATAAATATAAGGGATAGAAGTAATGATTGTAATGTTTTTTTGTGCATGCTAATTACTGTCTATAGGGCTTCTTAAAAGCGCTGCAAACGTAAATATTAAAATTTAATTATTAACATCTTTTCAACTATTTTATTTTGGCCTAAAAACACCCTAAAACGATTAGCTTTTGTTTAGGATTTTTATCAAAGAAGTTGTTTCTAAAATTAGGGCTATAGCATAAGGAATAAAAAAAGAGGTAAATTCCAACTTATCTAAATCAAAATCGGCTTTGTAAACGGGGTAAAACATTATAAAAAAAAACGCGAATTTTATTCCACTGCTTCCCATAAATATAAAGCCCAAATAGTTGCTTTTACGCTCTTTTAAAAAATTGATTACCAAAAAAATAAAAATTGCCAATATCCAATTTACTCCGTATGATTGAAAAAACATAAGGTTTGGAGTAAACAAATTATTTTTAGTAAGGAATAAATAATGTACCCCTAAAGTAACAACTAATGTAAAGGTTAGCGTTAGGCCAAATTTAAGCGCTTGCTTTACCATTAATTTTTGTCGTTATATTTTTTAAGCTCTTGTAAAACAGAGTATATAGATAAGCCTACAGCGAGCAATGTAAAAAGTATGGTAAACCAATTCTTATCATGAGGGTATTTTTCGTCGAGCCATTTGCCAAAATAAGCCCCTAAAAAAATTGTTGCCCCCATTTGAATGCCGATGCCAGAAAAACGGGTAATGTTTTTCAGGTTGCTTTCCTTTGGTTTTTTCTTAGGTTTTTGGTTGTCCATTTTGGCTAAAAGCCTAAGCCTTATGCTTGCATTTCTTTTCGGTTGTTGCTATCAATAGAAATTTCTTTGATAACTGCACCCATAGAACATGAGCCTGTAAATGCTGCACCTGGTTCAATTGATAATTTACCCGTAATAATGTCTCCATTAATTGATGCGGAAGCTTGAAGCGCAAGTAATTCTTTAACGGTAATTTTTCCTTTAACCTTTCCAGATACGTTGGAGTTTTGACAAATAATGTCTCCATCTATACTACCTGTGCTTCCTACTACAACCTTGCCTGTAGATTTTAGGGTTCCTACCAATACACCATCTATTCTTATATCTCCGTTGGTTTCGATATCGCCAGAAATTGATGTGCCTTTGGCTATGTGGTTTCTTGCAAACGAATCAGCATCATTTGTTTTTCCCATTCCTTTTTTGTTGGAGTTAAACATAGGATAATTTTTAGCAAAAGTAACAAAGTCAAGTAATTAACCTCTAGTTGGTTTCGTTGAGGTAAGATTTAGAGAAAAAGTCTAGGTATTCTTTGGTGTCCTTTTTTTGAAAATAGATGGGATAATTTTCAAAAGAAATCACAAAAAAGTCGTAAGCCTTATCATTAATATCTTTTAAATAGGTTTGATTTTTTAGAAAGGTGTTGTAATATGATAGCGCCTTTTCTGCATTGTCAAAATTTTTGATAGAGACCATTTGATTTTCTTTATCAATAAAAATAGCATTAATAGAAAGGTTGTTGGTTTTAAAATATTGGGTGTTAAAGTTAGATATTGATGCTTTTACCTTTTCCATATCCATATCTAAATTTGGAACTATTAAAACTGCAGTATGTTTTGATTCTTTGTTAAGGTCATAACCTTTTTTAAGCAACTCTTCTTCTTCTGCCCTCTTTTTGGCTTCTGCTTGAGAAAGTGTCCAATAGTTTAAAATTTCTTGTGCTTCTTTTCCTTCTGGTTTACTTCCGAAGTTTTTACTTAAGCTTTCTAACTCAGCAATAAAAGCTTCTTTTTCTCCCATTCTACCTTTAGATTGTGCTTTTAGCAACAAAAACTTTGCTTGCAATTCGTTTTTAGGAAACCTGGTTTCGCTCTCTTCACAATTGGTAATACAAGCCTTGTAATAACCTCTTTTGTAATAACCATAGGTTTTTTCATAGTAGGCCACAAGCTGCTCTCGTTCTTGGTTTTCTTCTTTAAAATAATCGGGGTTTAAAATGAGTTTTGCATATTCAGAGTCTGGGTATTGGGTTAGAATTAAATCTTTGTAATAATTAGATTTAAAAGTATTTCCTTCTGCATCATAAAGTCTATAAAGCCGATAATATGAAACCAAATGATAATCGCTTGTGTCGAATTTTTGCACAAGAAGCTCTAATGTTTCAATTGATTTAAGGTTGTCTTCTAGTTGATCTTTGTAGATAACCCCTAAATCGTAATAGGCCTTAACAAGCCTTTTGTTTGATTCGGCTAATTGTTCCTCAGAAAACGGAATAGCTTGGGTATAATATTCAAAATCAGTTGGGTCATTTGTTTTTGTAGAGTCAGCTGCGCCTTTAGATTCTTCTTCGGCAAATAAATCATCAAAACCACCTGAAGACTCTTTGTTAGACCTACGCCAATTGTCTTCATTAGTTCTTGCTCCCCAAACTCTTTTAAACTCGTTGGCTCCGAAACTTATGGCAGTTGGGTTGTAAAAATACCACTTGCCATTTCCTTCATCTGGCATAGAGTTGTAACTATTTCCTTGGTCACCAAAACCTGATGCATCTCTTTCAAATTCTCGCTCTTTGCGTTCTTGTTCTTTTTCAAACTCATCAATACTTGCATAAATAAGGTCTTCTAGTTCTTTTTCAGATAACTTGGTTAATGATTGAAGACTATCTTCCTCTTCAATAATTTTTATGTTTTTTACAAGGTCGGTTAAGCTAGTGCTAATCTTGATAATTTTATCAAAATCTGGATGCTCAGCACTGAGGTAGGTTTTGGTTGAGTCATAATACTTTTGTGCCGATTCATAACTTAACCTATCAAAATAAATTTGAGCAAGTTTATAGAAAGAAAGCCCTTTTTGGTCTCTATTATCGGTACTCGATTTTGCTGACATTTTTAAGGCCTCAACGCCTTTATCTTCATCTCCTTTTTTAATATATACCTCTGCCAACGCATAATAAATCTGATCTAAATAATCGAGGTTTTTGTCGTCGTTTATCATTTTGGTAAGTAACTCAATTATGTCGTTACCCCCACCTGCATCGCTACTAAATGCAGTTGCCAAACTTATTTTGGCATAAAACTCCATTTCATATGGAGGGTGACTTTTTATAACTTGTTTGTAAAAACCAATAGCCAAACCCGCATCACCATCTAGTTGATAAAGCTGGGCTAAAATGTATAGCAATCTAATTCTAACGCTTTTCTTTTTGGTTAATGTAATGGCTTGTTTAATTTCGGGAATAGCCATTTCATAATTTTGTTGTTTGATGAAGTAATCAGCAGTTACCAAGCTTTTTTCCTCAATGTATTCTGGTGGAAAATTTCTTTCTCCTTCTAAAATTGTTAAAATTCTTTCAGCTTCAGAATACCGTTCTTTTTCAACGTATGTTCTAACCATCCACAGTAAAGCCTCAAATTTTATGGGTTGCCTTTTGTATTCTTTGGCTACATATTCAAAAAAGCTTTTGGCTTCATCATATTCTTGTTTGTAGAAGTTAGCTTTTCCAATTCCCATGTAGGTGTCGTCAATCCACTTGCAATATTCTTTGCCTCCAATACTCATCGAGTGCATCTCTATAACACGAGAAAATTTTTCGATGGCAAGGTCCATTTCAGGAGTAACCCCTTTTGCGTCTTCCTCAGTTCCATAAATAAAAAGAGGAAGCAGACTTTTATAATCTTCTTTGTAATTTGATTCAAGCTTTTTAACGCCTTCTCTTATTTTTTCTCTTCCATTGTAGTAACCATTAAACTTGGATGTTACATTATGGTAGCCTCTATTGATAAAAGTGTTTTTTTCTTGCGAGCAGCCCCAAATTAGAAACACTGAAAAGCTTAATAAAAAAAGAAGTTTTGTGAGCGATTTCAAATATGGCAATTCATAAGGGTTTTGGGTAAACTGCAAAAGGGCAAAATTATTTTATTTTTAGGCATAATATTCAAATTTCTTTGTTTGCTGAAATAATGATATTTGCAAAAACAATAAAAGGTTGGCTGAACCAGAGAATAAGAAAGTAATTAAAAGATTAAAAAGTAAGTTTAGGCTTGTTGTTATTAATGACGATACGTTTGAAGAGTGGTTTTCTTTGGTATTATCGCCATTAAATGTATTTACACTTGTTGGAATATCGGCGCTAATTTTTGCTTCGGTTTTGGTTGCACTAATAGCTTTTACTCCTTTGCGGGAATTTATTCCAGGTTATTCTGATTTAAAAACAAAACAGCTTGCCACTTTTGCTGCCTTTAAAGCCGACTCTTTAGAAATTAAACTGGCCCAAAATGAGCTTTATATAGAAAATGTGCGTAAAATCTTAAACAACGAGCCTACAAATAATTACATGGCCGAGGTTGAAAAGGAAGATACAAAATACGACACCATTAAATTGAGGAAGTCTTCTGAAGATTCTTTGCTTAGACAAAAGGTAGAAAACGAAGAGCGGTTTAACGTTATGCCTGGTTTAACAAGAAGTGAAAGCGTAAATATTGGAAGTGTGTTTTTCTTTCTGCCTATTGAGGGTGTTTTAACCTCTTCTTTTAACCCATCCATAAAGCATTATGGTGTTGATATTGCAGGTGGTGATAATGAAGTTGTAAAAGCGGCTTTGGAGGGTACAGTAGTAATTTCTGCTTGGTCGTCAGAAGATGGTTATGTTGCCCAAATTCAACACAAAAACGATTTAATTTCAGTATACAAACACAATTCAATGCTTTTAAAAAAATCGGGAGATTTAGTAAAGGCTGGTGAGGCAATTGCTATTATTGGAAACTCTGGTAAAAACACAACCGGACATCATTTGCATTTTGAAATTTGGCACAAAGGGGTTGCCCTAGACCCACAAAACTTTATTCAGTTTTAATGGCTAAGATTGTTGTTTATACTGATGGATCCTCGAGAGGAAACCCAGGGCCAGGAGGATATGGGATTGTGCTAAAGTCTGGCAAAAACAGAAAAGAGCTTTCGCAGGGTTTTACAAAAACTACAAATAACAGAATGGAGTTGTTGGGGGTAATTGTTGCGCTTGAATCAATAAAGGGAAAAGGCCACGAAATAACCATTTTTTCAGACTCGAAATATGTTGTTGATGCTATCGAAAAAAAGTGGGTTTTTGGTTGGGAGAAAAAAGGTTTTAAAGACAAGAAGAACCCAGATCTTTGGAAAAGATTTTTAAAAGCCTACCCTAAAAATCAGGTAAAATTTCAATGGGTGAAAGGCCATGCCAATATTCCTGAAAATGAAGTTTGCGATAAACTTGCTTTTAAAGCCGCCACCGAAGGCCCTTTTATTGAAGACATTGGCTTTGGCGAAAATGAAAATCCCGCTTCGCTTTTTAGTTAACCATTAACCTAAGAGATTGGGTAAATTCTTCGCTCGTAATTTGAACATTATAGGCACCACTAGAAAACTGGTCTACAGGGATTTGAAATAATTTTTGGGTGCCATTTGTGCTGAAAATTTTACGCCAAACTATTTCTCCTTTGCTTCCAAGCACAGTTAATAAAACATCGCCTACAGGGGCATTCAAAAAGTTTACATAACTAAAAGATTGTGCAGGATTAGGAAAAATTACAACATCTTGGCTTAAAGCTTTATTATCCACGTAAATATTTGGATCTGAAGATATATTCCTAGAAATATTTGAAAACTTTACATCAGCGCCACAATTATTGATATCGGCAGCAATTAAAAATTCTGAAATATTTCCCAAAGAATCTAAATCATAAAAATTGGTTGGTGGTGTAATGGTTGCCACTTGATTAAAGCTTCCCGACGGTTCCTTGGCGTATAACCTGTATAGGTTTGCATCATTTTTTTCATCTTGCCAAACGGCTCTTATTTTTCCTCCTTGAATTTGAATGGTAGACAACAAAATACTGTGGTTTACTCCTTCAATGGCAAAAATTTCGGGATTTAAATCACAATCTATTTGCTGAAACCCCTGTGTAAGGGTGTTTTTATTTGCTGATGTTGTGGCAATTATGGTTTGCCCAGAGGTTGAGCTTAAAGATGAATTAGGTGTTTTTAACAAGCCGCCCCCAGACGCAATAGTTTGCAGCTCAATATTCTGCCCAATTGAAAACTGAGAGCAAATAAGAAATACGCAAAAGGCTAAAAAGCGATTAATATGTTTCGGTTTTGGCGGCAATGTTAATTAAACCTCTAAAAGTAAGCTTTTTATCATAACACTAGTCGATTTTCAGATAATTTGAATTTATAAAAACAGCCTTTTAGACATGGATCTGTCTTTGTCAATTCTGTTAGAGTATTCACAGCTTACAAAAAGACCCCATTCTTCATCTGCTTTGTAAACCTTTTTGAGTAAATCAATGTACTCTTGAGGAATTGCAAAAACGTAGTTAAACTGGTCGTTTCCGCCTAATAAATCATATGGGAATTCCGCATCCATATTAATGTCGTTGTGCTTATCGATTCCATGAAAAGAAACAGAAATTTCTTTTTGTGCGATGTAGCCGTAAAAAGCACAAGTAATGGCTTGATACTCTACCCCATCTAAGGTTACTTTGGTAAACTCATCGTCTATTTTGGTTTCGCTTACATTATTAACTTTAATGGGCGATGGAAATACAAAAGCTGAGTAATCATCACCTGCAATTCTTACTGTTTTAAAAATTTCTTTGCCTTTGTACTTTTCGAAATTAGCCTCAATGGCTTGTTTTTTATTTTCCATAATGGTTAGGTTTAATTGAATATGCCATAAAAATAAATTAATTTATTGAGCTATAGCTAATTAGTGGTTGAACCTTCCAACAGAAATTGTGTCGTTTGAGCCTGAAATAACCAATAATGTATCATCAACTAAAGTCAAATTTTGGCTATCGGTATTGTCAAAATATCCCTTAAAACTGATTTCTCCGGTGGTTTTTGATAACCTCAACGTATCGTTTACCAAAGAGAAAGTCTGAATTTCGTTGGTTGAATCTCTATCTGTAACATCAATTTGGTTATTTAAATTTCCTAATTGGGTTTGAAGGGTTAGTGAATCATTCACCATTTTGCTTTTCAAACTATCAGTAACCCCAACAAAAAGTATTGAAACTGATGTACTTTTTGATTTTATTTCAGCAACTTTTTGGTTTAAAAGCGCTTCCAAATCTTTGATGGCGGTTGTGTCGTTGAGGTGAGAAAGGTTAACACCACCTCCATTGCTTAAATTTATCGAATCACCTAAAAGGATAATGGTTTGAAGCTCGTTGTTTGGGTCACGGTCAAAATCGTTTAAGGCCGAATCTGAAGTTACCGAATGATATGCGTAAGGCACAGTGTAAAAGCCAAAGCCACCCATGTCAGTAAAACTGGTTCCGCCGCTTATATCGAGACCAATTTTTACAAAATGAGGAGGGTTTGACCAATCAACCCCGTTTAGGGTGTTTAATATGGCTGAGCCAGATCCAATAACCAAATTGATTATTCCAAACTCATTGGTTTGAACGGATACATGTTGCTCAGTAAAGAGAACATTTCCTTGTAAACTATCTTCAACAATTGAAAATTGAAAAGAAACATTTGTGTTTTGGAGGGTTGTTCCGTTTGAATCTCTCACAACAGCTTGGTACTGAACACCATTTTATTGTGCATATAATGTGACTGAAACCCATACCAATAGAAGGGTTAAGATTAATTTTGGTGAACAGATAAGCGGTTAATTATTCGATAAGCGGATAAAACTAAGTTTAAATCTGCTAAAAATCAACTTTGTACGTAAGAAAATTTCACTTTTTCTAAGATTAAAAGTATTGTAATATTTGAGGGTTTTTTTCTTTTTCAATCAACCTTGAAACACATTTCAAAATTTCCTGGTTTACTTGAGCGTTTATTCCCGAAGTTTCTTTAGTCGAAATTTGATTACAAAACTCTTGAAGATCAAAAATAGATTGCATCAATTTTAGCCTATTCCACCAAGCATCTTCCTGCAATACTGCTTGTTCGATAATGGGTAAAAACTGAACTGTAAAATTGATTTGATTTACATTTTTCAAATAATTTACCCAGCTTTTTGCTACAAATGATTTTTCGTTTCCTGATGTGGAATTAAACAAGGTTTTAAAATAATTTACTTTGCTTGTGTCTGATGATTTTGCATAGATACTTGCAATCTGAATTTTAAGAATACTGCTTTCTTCCTCTTCAAATTCGCTGGCCAATACCAAACCTAATTTGGGGTTAATTTTATAAACTCCATACAAAGCTTCACCAACAACAGTTAACGAACTATCAGATAATTTTTCCTGCATCAACGGAAGTAAGTTCTTATCGGAAAAGTTTTTGTTTAAAAATGCCAAAGCTTTTTTTCTAACCATAGGGCTTTGGTCTGTTTTTACCAAGTTTACACATGTGTTTTTTAACTCCTCAGATTGATATGGCAAAACCAAACTTAAATTATCCAAGGCGCTTTCTCTAAACCAATAATATGGGTTTGAGAGAGCAGAAATCACTAAATCTTTTGCAGCAGTGTCGGAATCTACACTTTGGGCAATTTGTAAAAAAGAAGATTTTTGAGCGGAAAAACTATTGGAGTTGAAATATTGATAATTGAACCAGCTAAAGGGCTTGTTTTCTTGCCACTTTACCAATAATTTACCTTCAGGGTCTAAAAGCACATTTTGTAGTTCGCCTTCGTAAGAAACTTTTAATGAATCAACTCGATTGAAAAGCTCAACATTGGCTTTGTAAATCCCTTGAGTTGTTTGAACTTCAACATCTAACGGCAAGTTGAAAAAGGGGTAAATATTGTTAGAATTTTCAGTTTGGTTAAACTGAATTTTAACTGTTTTCGATGCTTCATCAACAATATAATCAACTTCAACCTCAGGGTGTCCTTTTGAAAAATACCATTGGTTAAAGAAAACATCTAGGTTTTTTCCTGATGCTTTTTCCATGGCAAGTTTTAAGTGAATAGCCTCAACAGGTTGGTACGCATTTTCGGTTAAAAATATTTGTAAACCTTTAAAAAAAGCATCGTCTCCAAGCTGGTTTCTAAGCATGTGAATTATTGTTGAGCCTTTTGAATACGAATGTCTATCGAACATATCGAGTGGTTGATAAAACTGAGTTCTTACTAATTTTTCTTGTTTAAAAACAGCTTCTTCGAAATAGCTTTGTTTGTTGTTTTCTAAGTATCTATCGGCATCAATTTTTCCGTATTTAAATTCTCTCCATAAATAAGGAGCGTAAGTCGCGAAGCTTTCATTTACAGTTAAATTTCCCCAACCTTCACAGGTAATTAAATCTCCAAACCAATGGTGAAACATTTCGTGGGCAACAATGTCTTGGTTATCGCCATCAATTAATTCGCGTGAAGTTTTTTGTACAAATTCCCCAAAAATTACTGCAGTTGTATTTTCCATGGCCCCACTCACATAATCTCTTACAATTACTTGGTCGAATTTTGGCCAAGGGTAATTTACTCCTAATTTCTTGGAGAAAAACTGAAGCATTTCTGGCGTATATTTAAATATTTTGGCTGCATGGTCTTTGTATTTTGGCTCTACAAAATATTTTATTGGAATATCAATACTGTTGTCTTCAACAACAGCAAACTCCCCAATGGCCATCATAAATAAATAAGAGCTATGGGGTAAATTCATGCTCCAATAATCTGTTCTTGTGCCATCGCTATTGAGCGAAGAAAAATCTAAAACACCATTGCTTAAAGTGGTAAATTTTTCATCTACTGTTATGGCAATTTCTTGGGTAGTTTTTTGGTTTGGTGTATCAAAAGTTGGAAACCAATTTGAGTTGGCTTCAGGCTCGCCCTGTGTCCATATTTGAGTTGGCTTATTAGGGTCGAGGTTTGTAGGGTTAATAAAGTACAAACCTTTGTCAGATCTGATGGCAGAGCCAATTCCTTCTGGTTTAAACTCGTTTGGTTTTGAGGTGTAATCAACCCCAACTTCAAATGTATCTTTTGATGAAACCTCTTGGTTGAGGTATATGGTTAAATTGAAATTCGATTTTACAAAAGAATCGACCTTTAGTTCTTGATTTTTGAGTGTTGCTTTTACGTTGTGAATTTCCATTTTTTTGGCATCTAAAACCACATTTTTTTGTGGATAGAAGTATGGGGAAATTGTCAAGTTTGCCTTTCCAAAAAGATATTGTTTTTCTAAATCGAACTTTACTTCTAAAGTGGTATGTATTAAATCGAAATCTATGTCTCTAGCAGTTTGAACTGGAGTTTGCTCAGGGAAAGCACTAACATTTATGGTGTCTAAAAAAATGGTTTCTGTAGGTTGAGAGGTGATGTTTTTTGTGTTTTTACAACCAAGAGAAATAACAATTAGTAAGAGGAAAGCAAGGTTTTTATTCATCAAAAAAAATTCGGGTTTCAAATATAGGGTTAAATGCGTTCTCGATATAATATATTTGCCCTATGTACAAGGTAATATCAAACAAAAAAGAGTTTTCTGTTTCTGCTGAAAAAGAAAACAACGTTTTTTATGTTAATGATAATAATGTGGCTTTAGACATCAAAAAATTATCAGAAACAGCATTTCACGTTTTAAGAAATAACAAAGGTTATCAGGTGGAATTGGTTCACTTAGACAAGGCAGCAAAAACGGTTAGTTTAAAAGTAAATGGTAGCATTTACAACTATACTTTAAAAGATGAAATGGACCTGCTTTTGCAAAAAATGGGTTTAAATAATATTGCTACCGCCAAGGTTTCTGAAGTAAAAGCTCCAATGCCTGGACTCGTTCTCGAGGTTGTTGCCCACGAGGGCGATACAGTAAAAAAAGGCGATGCTTTGGTTATTTTGGAAGCCATGAAAATGGAGAATGTAATTAAATCGCCAATTGATGGAGAAGTTAAAGCCATCAAAGTAAAAAATGGAGAACCAGTAGAAAAGAATCAAATATTAATTCAATTTAAATAAATCTTAAAATGGAAAAATTAGCATACATATTTTTAGCAACATCAACATTATTTTTACTTTCTTGTGGAGGTGGCACTACAAAAACAGAAGATCAACCCAAAGAAGAAGCGAAGGCTGAGTCTCATGAAGGACATGATCATGGAGATATGGCAGCATCTGAAGGAATGCCGCAATTACCAGTTCCCGAAGGAGCAAAGGTATTTTTCGCCAATTTAGAAGATGGTCAAACCATTACTTCGCCTTACTTAATTGAGTTTGGAGTTGAGGGAATGGAAGTAGAGCCTGCAGGTGAGCAAAATGAAGGAAAAGGTCATCATCATATTATTATTGATGCGAACTCTATTGATAAAGGAACTATTGTGCCAGCGGATGAAAAAAACATTCATTTTGGCAAAGGACAAACCAACTTCGAAATAACTTTAGAGCCAGGTGAACATACCTTAACCTTACAGTTTGCAGATGGTTTTCACCAAAGTTATGGCGAGCAATTAAGTGCTACCATAAAAGTAAATGTTGAGTAATTAAACTTTAAATAACTATTTCAGATTGCCCTTTAGCCTCGGTTGAAGGGCAATTTTTTTTGAACCAATCTTCCATTCCTTCTAGGTCTTCTCCAAAAAACTCTATACAAGCACCAATGCATTCTTGAGAAAGTTGATTAGACTCTTGAAATTGAGGATTATGAATGCAGTTGCAAAGCTCTACCGAAGGTTTTCTTTCTACGATGCAACTAAGCATCAAGCTTGCTATACCAATTGTTAAAAGTTTCCCAAGTGTTTTCATGGCTAATTGTTACAATGCTTTTGTGCACTGTTTTGTTCATGTGAAGTAAGCTTTTGTGGTTAGGTTCTTCCAAATCAAATGGTAGTTTTACCAGTCTTGCATCATCCTTTTTTATTATTGGATGATCAGGTTGATTGTAGATAAAAGGGATTAGACTTTTTGCATAGCTGTAATAAATAACATTGGTGCTTTCCAATACTTTCCACTCCCCTATTTTTTCATGAATCTCGTTAAAGAATTTATCTGCTTGCTGAAGTCTAATTCTTGAGCCTAACCTCGATTTGCCTTTGCTGTTTAAGTGCTTTAATTGGGCCTTGCCTTGCTTTTTACGCACCATGTATTTTTTGATAACCTTATGGTGAATAATTGTGCCATTTTCGGCATAACCGATAGCTGCAGAGCCTGATTGCACCAATAGAAAAAGAGTATTACTAACGTAGTTGTTTGGAGAAAAAACTTTCGGTAACCCCTCTTCTTGCTTAAAACAAAATGGCAATATTATTTTCATCCCTTCAGCTTCAACAATGCCATTTTTTGCATTGAAAGAGAATGGGTTTTGTTTTAGAAAATCAACCAATAAAAGGCTTTGAGTAAAATTAAGCGCCAGCCTTTTTGGTTCCAAAATTATTTGTCGCTTAAAGAGATTTCAAACTGAACCAAGTCTACAAATTGCTTAATTCTTTTTTGGATTAATAGGTCGTTTAAATCCATAAGCTTTTCAGTGCCAAATTTCTCCACACAAAAAGAAGCCATAGCAGAACCGTAGATAATCGCTCTCTTCATATTGTCGAAAGAAATATCTTTTGTTGAAGCTAAATAACCCATAAATCCGCCGGCAAAAGTATCGCCAGCACCTGTTGGGTCAAAAACTTCTTCTAAAGGCAATGCAGAGGCAAAAAAGGCTTCGTCTTGGTTATTAAATAACAATGCGCCGTGCTCTCCTTTTTTAATTATAAGATATTTTGGACCCATAGCTATTATTTTTTTAGCGGCAACTACCAAAGAGTATTCACCAGAAAGTTGACGAGCTTCTTCGTCGTTAATGGTTAAAACATCAACCATGGCAATGGTTTCTTTTAACTCATCTAAGGCAATGTCCATCCAAAAGTTCATGGTGTCCATAGCAATTAGTTTTGGTTTGTTTTCCAACTGCTCAATTACTCTTTTTTGTACTGATGGAGTAAGGTTACCCAACATTACAAACTCAGGATTTTTATATGAATCAGGCAAAATAGGATCAAAAGTTTCTAATACATTAAGCTCTGTAGCTAGCGTATCTCTTGAATTCATGTCGTTGTGGTATTTACCCGACCAGAAAAAAGATTTTTGTCCTTTGTGAATTTGAAGTCCTTCCGAAGAAACCCCTTTTTTGTTCAATTCTTCAATCATTTCTGCAGGAAAATCATCTCCTACGGTGCTCACCAATTGAATGTTATTGGTAAAGTATGAAGCTGCTAAACTGATGTAAGTTGCTGCTCCTCCGATTATTTTGTCTGTTTTTCCGAAAGGTGTTTCAATGGCATCAAAGGCTACCGTGCCTACTACTAATAAACTCATAAAAAAAATTTGCGCGCAAAGATATTGTTTAATTAAAGAGTTTATACTAATATTGCAGGCCGAAATTTAATCGGAACAGTATTCCTCCTTAGCTCAGTTGGTTAGAGCGGTTGACTGTTAATCAATAGGTCCCTGGTTCGAGCCCAGGAGGAGGAGCTTAAAGTTTAAAACCCTTGCTAATTAAAGTGAGGGTTTTTTTATGGCCCAAATAATTCAAGGGCGAGAAGTTTATGCTGAGCGACGTAGGAGACGAAGTAAGCCCTGGAGGAGGAGCAAAAGCCTTAGACAAAATTGTCTGAGGCTTTTTGTTTTTTGGTTGTTATGAAGTATTGCTCAGTTTTTTGAATAATCAATAAGCCTTAACAGAATTTAGCCTAATGGCTAGTTTGGCGCTATCAGAATGTGACCAATCATTACCGTAAATGGCTTTTTCCCATTCGCCATACATAGGGTTTGGGAGCATTACAAAATGGTTTAACAACTCTTCTTTGTTTTGTAAAACCAAGTCTTTTCCCATGCCTTCTCCTCTATTAGCAAACAATTCGGAGAAATCTGTAAGATTATCGCCTACATAAACTAGTACGTTGAATGATTGGCTAACGATGGCTCTTCTTGCGGTTTTATCTGAGGTTTCTTTTTTAAGAAATACATGAGCAGAATCTGCGTTTGGTAAGTTTAGTGCTTGCATATTTTTAAGCGTGGGGCCTAACAACTTATCTAATCGGTTTGAAATATAAATAACCTCAACACCTTTGCTTTTTGCGTAATTTAAAAAGTCTGCTGCACCAGGAAGGGCCTCAGCTTTGGCCATTTCTACCCAATTGTTCCAAGTGTCGCTGCTATAAGTTTGCTTGCTTTTAATAAGCATTCCTTCGTAAGGGCTATTATCCAAAACTGTTTCGTCTAAATCGAGTAAAACTGCTGCAGGTAATTCGTTGTCATAATTTTCGAGATGTTTATCTAATATCATCTTGCCATAAGCATACGCCTGCAAATAAGAAGCTTGCATTTCTGCTGAGTTTTGATACCACAAAACCGCTCCTTCAATCTGTGCTGATAAATCTTCTTTATAATTTGGCTTAGTGGATTTGGTGTTATTTTGGCAACTCCAGCTGGCAAGCATAATGAGAAATAAGTAGGATAATTTTTTCATTTTTTGTTTTAAATTTTATTTAGGATACTGGAATCCTTGCCGTTACTAAAGTTCCACTATTTGGGCTAGGTTCAAAGTTTATTTCTCCATGAATATCAGAAACTCTTGATTTTAAACTTAATAATCCTATTCCGTCAGATTTTTTTGATTTGTTGAAACCTACTCCGTTGTCTTCAACTATCAAAACAATATTTTTTTGGTTTTTAATCAATTGAACATTTAGCAAATTGGCGCTTGAGTGCACGATTACGTTTTTTACTAACTCTTGTAAAATCCTAAAAATAGCAATTTCTATTTTTTTATTTACCCTTTCCTCAAACCCAAAATGCTCAAACTTAAAGCTGATGTTTGAATTTTTTAAGGTAGATTCTAAAAGTTGGTCAACGGCCTTAATTAGCCCGAATTTCATGACTCATATTTGCTAAAAATTCGCTCTTGTAGTTGTTTGCCTTTTGGGCCGCATTTTTTTCTTTAATCAGAAGGTTTTCTTGTTTGTTTAGCTTTTGGTAAAGTTTTTTAAGCCGATTGAATCTTAAATACAACAAAATAGAAACCAGTACCAACAGAACGAGACCAATAAAAACTACGGTATTGGTTAATTGCTTTTGTTTTAGCTCAAGACCCTGAATTAGGTTTTGTTGAGATAGAATTAAGTTTTCATTTTTTTTCTCTTCTATTTCTTTTATAAGCTTGGCATTTGCTATTGCAGATTTGCTTTCTTCTGTGTATAATGAGTCTTGTATTTTATAGTAGATGTCTCTAAAATCAATTGCTTTTTGGTAATTTTTTTGAGTAAAAGCAAAGTTTGATTTTAGAAGGTATAATCTTGGTTTTAAGTCAACAAACCCATTGCTTAATATTGTTTTTTCTAGGCCGTTGAGTAATTCCTTTTGGTTGAAGGTGTTGTTTTGCCCAATTTGTAAATCCAATAAATTGATTTTAAATGAAGCCATTTGATAAAGATTATTGGCCTGCTCTGCAACCAATATCGCTTCTTCAAAATGCGCCTGAGCTTTTTTGTAATCTTTTAAAAGTTGTTCGGTTAATCCAATATTATTTAGTGTTTTGGCATAAGAAACTGTTTTGCCTTTTAAGCTCTTTAGGCGAAGCGAGTTATTGTAATAAACTCTAGCTTTTTTTAGGCTGTCTATTGAAGAATAAGACAACCCTAAATTATTAGTTGATTTTGCTACTTTTCCTGTATCGTTTAAGACTAATGCTTTTTGATATGCATCATTAAAATAGTTGATAGACTTTCCATAATCACCAACAAATTTGTAGCATGCACCTAGAGCATTGCAAAGGTCAAACTGAAGAGCTGTGGAGTCGTTTATTTTTGATATTTCAAGGGTTTGGCCAAAAGCAAGAATTGCATTTGAAAAGTCCCCTTCATAATATTTTGCGTATCCTTTTAACTTTCTGGTTTTTATTGAAAGGTTTGTGTTTTGTGCCTTGTCTGCAATGGTTTGGGCTGAATCTAAAATATTAAACGCCTTGCTAGTATTTGTTTTTAAAGCATCTTTTCCTTTAATATATAAAGTTGAAGCTTCTTGGCTTTTGCCATTGAAAAAAATCAACAGCATAATAAGGGTAGTTAGGTGTACCTTAAACATTAAGGTAAAAGTAATTTATTACTTGAAAACCGACTTAAGTACTTCTAAACTTTTTGGAGATTTAAAAAAACTGATGTGATACTTCAAATAATTTAGTGCTATTTCCAAGTCATTATTTGTAAGTTTTTTGTTTGGAGCTTCAATATTAGAAAGCAACTCAATTATTTCCATAGATTCATGGCTATTAATTGGGTATTCAGTTGAAACAGACCCCATAAATTCACCGGAATTTAAATGGAAAAAGCAATTACTTTTCATGGCAGGTAATGCGGGCATTATTCCCAAATAACGCGTAAGGCGCCAAAGTTTGTAAACAATAAAAGCAGCTAAGTTTTTGTCTATTTCTTCTATTTCTTCAGAGATAGAAGAAATAAAACTAAAGAGATCCTCGTCGGGTTCATCATGACTTAAGGTTGAAGATAAAACCTCAGCAAAAAACATGGCTATTGCACTTTTCCTAGGGTCTTGATAATTTACGGGTTGGTTTAATGAATTTAAACTTAATTCCTTTAAAATATTTAAGTCTTTTCCTTCTTTGTTGTAGGCAACAACTTCTACCCTATAAAGCGGAACAAACAAGTTATAGCTTAAAGATGCTCTTTTTTTTCTAACCCCTTTAGCTATGTATGATTTAACGCCATATTGTTGGGTAAAAACTTTGCAAATTATACTCGATTCTCCAAATTTTGTTTTGGTAAGAATTATTCCACGAGTAGAGATTAGCATTAGTTGGCGATAAAAATTTTGGTTACTTCTCTTTGTATTCCATCTAATGTTGATACAAAAACTAAATAAACTCCTGAAGCTACCATGTTTCCGTTTGTATCTTTTTTGTCCCACAAAATCTGGCCTCCAGGAGCTATGGTTTTTAATACAATATTACCCGCTAAATCTGTTATTCTTACCTCTGAGTTTCTTACCAAGCCTGTAACAGCCACAGGGCCGGTAAAAGTGCTTTTCACGGGGTTTGGGTAAGCATAAATTTGAGAGTAGTCGCTGTTTGGTTCAGTTTCTAAACCTCGGTAAGAAATTAAGCCTTTGTCGGTTCCAATATAAACCTCGCCTGTTTTTTGGTTTATGCCAATGCTTTGGATATTATTTGACCAAAGCGCACTGTTTTCTGCTGTAAAGTGGAAAATCTCATTTGTGCCATCTGGAGACAAGCAAAAAACACCTGAGCCTTGAGTTCCTATCCATTTGTTATCTCCTCCATCAATGGCAATTGATGTTATTGCTTCAGACTCAAGCAAAACTTGAAAATATAAACCTTGTTTTATCAATATGTCTTGTGCCTCTGCATTGTTATTGAAAACTTCTTCGGGGTTATATATTACCCTTAAACCTTTATCGCTTCCTATCCATATTTCTCCATCTTTATCTTCGGCAATAGATAAAATGGTTGCGCTTGGAAGGTTACCATTTCCTTCGGATGGGGTTAAAAGTTTAACTTGATCATCTGTTTTGTCAAATGGCGTGTAATTGTCGTCAAAAACCAAAATACCTACGTCTCTAATCGAAACCCATTTTTGGTTAAAGCCATTTATTAGTAAGTCGGCTGTAGTCTCTTCGTTTAGGAGCGTAGGAAATGAAAATGACTCCCAATTATTCTCAGCATCTTTAACATGTAAAATGCTGTTTGTTAACATATTGGTACACCATAGGTTTCCATTGTTGTCAAATTTCATATCTGAAACCCCTACCCCATAGCCAATGATGTTTTCAAGGGTGCTGTTTTTATCGTTGTAAATTGATTTTACTTTATTGCCTTCAAATTTTACAAGACCAAAGCCAATTGTGGCTCCAATTATTTCAGTAGGGTTGTTTGGATTACTTGCTAGGTTTATGATGTCTTGTATTGAGTCTAAAGGTGGGTTGTTTGTTTTATCAATGCTACTCCACTCGTTGTTCTCATAAACCATCAAAGTGGCCTCTGTAAATGTTTTTCCCCAGTTTTCGGCTCTATCTCCTCTTGTTACATAAACAGTGTTGTTTGTAGATATTATGTCTCTATTTCCTGAATATGGCGGAGATGATGGTATTACTATCTCATTATTAAAAGGGTCGTTGGCCTTAATCAATCCTTGTCTGAAATCAGCTATCCACATTGCACTTTCATCAAAAATGGCATACCTTGGTTGAGGTGATGATGCAGATTGGTAATCGAAGTAGCTAGACAATACTTCAAAGTTTTTGTTGTAAACTGTTACGTTGAAATTATGAGAAACCACCAAAGTGTCTCCTTTAGGATAAAACGACATGTTATTGTTTCCAATTAACTCGGTAATTTTTTTAAATCCTTTGGCTGATACTTGATAAAGTGTATCTCCCAAAAAATCGGTAGTAGAATAGTTTAAGTAAAGTTTCTCGTTAAAAAGAAACAGTTTAGTGTATTCAATATTTGGTTTTTGTAACGTGCTTATTTTGTTCCATGCTTGCGGAAACTTTATAAGTGGATTATTCATTAGGCTGTAATACAGGCCTTTGTTTGTGGCAGAAAATATGGTATCTCCTTTAATTTGTGTTGCATTTACCTCTATTGGGTTATCTGAAGTTCCAACTGAATAATTTTCAATAATTTCTTTTTTTGATAAATCAAATAGAACTATTCCGAAACCACCTGATATGTAAGCAATTGTGTCGACTATTTTTACTTGGTTAATTGTTTTGTTGGTTATTTGTGTAGCTCTTAAAATGTCTCTATAATTTGTTGTTTTATTTCCATTTATAATATCAATATTTCCATTGGTGTACCCAACAATAAGAGACTGAAAATCAGGTGAGTAGGATGCGTCTGAAATTTCAATATCTGATAAATAGTTGATTTTGGAAACTCTCTGAATAAAACCATTTTCTTTCTCGTAAGAGAATAGACTGTATGGCGTTACACAAAAAATCATTTCGGGGGAGGAAAACACCTTGGTTGTTTGGTAATAAGAAAGGTGGTCTTTCCATTCATTAATTTGTTGGGCTAAACCTAAATAGCACATCAAAACAAACAAGGAAATTATTGTAATAATTTTCATAGATTCAATAACGATTGCAATATAAAATATTGTTTTTGATAGTAGTTTATTTCTACTTTTGCAGCTTTATTTTGCGCCCGTAGTTCAACTGGATAGAATATTAGATTTCGGCTCTGAGGGTTGAGGGTTCGAATCCTTCCGGGCGCACAAGGCCGTTTAGATTTTTCTTTACGGCCTTTTTTGTTCCACGTGGAACTACCTTCCCAAGTGAATCATCAAAACAGAAATATCCGAAGGACTCACCCCGCTTATTCTAGATGCTTGTCCAATTGTTCTCGGCTTAATAGAGGTTAGTTTTTCACGTGCTTCAGATGAAAGCGATTTCAATTTATGATATTCAAAATCCTGGTGCAATTGAATTGATTCTAATCGTTTCATTTTGTCGGCCATTTCTTTTTCTCTATCAATGTAACCTTGGTATTTTATTTTTAATTCTGCTTGCTCTAAAACGGGGAATGTAGGTTCTGAAAATTCTTTGATTTTTTCTACTAATGGCTTGAAACAATCTTTTAAAATTTCAAGATTCATTTCAGGCCGAGCAAGAATTTTGGCAACTTTAGTTTTTTGGGTTATCAAACTAGACGATACTTTTTCTAAAGTTGGGTTTAATTCTTCGGGGCTAATGCTTGTTTCTTTTAAGAATTTTACCAAGCTTGAAGTATTTGAGTCTTTTAATTTTACTAATTCTAAACGTTCTTTGTTGGCAAGGCCAAGTTTATATGAAAGTTCAGTAAGTCTTAAATCTGCATTATCTTGTCTTAAAAGAATTCTGTACTCCGCTCTCGAGGTAAACATGCGGTAAGGCTCTTCTGTTCCTTTTGTAATTAAATCGTCTATTAAAACGCCGATATAAGCTTCGTCTCTTCCTAAAAAGAATGGTTCTTTATTGATAGCATTTTGATGAGCATTAATTCCCGCCATTAAACCTTGGCAAGCTGCTTCTTCATAACCTGTTGTCCCGTTAATTTGTCCAGCAAAAAACAGGTTTTTGATCAATTTAGTTTCTAACGAATGCTTTAGCTGTGTTGGTGGAAAGTAATCATATTCTATGGCATAACCAGGCCTAAATAGTCTAGCATGTTTAAACCCAGCAATTTTGCGAATTGCATTTTCTTGTACTTCTTGAGGTAGCGAAGTTGAAAATCCATTTACGTAAACTTCTACAGTATTCCACCCCTCGGGCTCAACAAAAATTTGATGCCTATCTCTTTCTGCGAAACGATTTATTTTGTCTTCAATTGAAGGGCAATACCTTGGTCCTGTTGATTTAATGTTACCATTAAACATTGGAGACTTGTCAAAACCTAATCTTAGCGCATCATGAACTTCTGGCGATGTATAGGTTATATGACAACTTAATTGTTTGGGCAAGTAATTTACAGGAGTTAAATATGAAAAACCTACGGGGTCTTCATCTCCTTTTTGCTCTTCCATTAGTGAATAATCTAATGAGCGCCCATCAACTCTTGGAGGAGTTCCTGTTTTCATTCTTCCTGCCTCAAACCCAAACTCTACCAGTTGCTCTGTAATTCCACGAGAGGCCTTTTCTCCGGATCTGCCTCCACCAAAGTTTTTTTCGCCAATGTGGATTAAACCATTTAAAAAAGTCCCGCTGGTTAGCACAACAGTTTTCGATTTTATTTCTAAACCTATTCCTGTTTTTACGCCTGTTACTTTATCTCCTTCGGTTAAAACACCAACAACCATATCTTGCCAAAAGTGAACATTGGGTGTTGCTTCTAACATTTCTCGCCAAAAAATAGAAAATAGTGTTCTATCGTTTTGTGTTCTTGGGCTCCACATGGCGGGACCTTTAGATCTGTTTAACATCCTAAATTGAATAGCCGATTTATCAGAAACTATTCCGGAGTAGCCTCCTAAAGCATCAATTTCTCTAACAATTTGGCCTTTTGCAATTCCACCCATAGCCGGGTTACAAGACATTTGGGCAATCTTTGTCATGTCCATTGTAATTAACAATACTTTGGAACCCATATTGGCTGCTGCTGCAGCTGCTTCGCATCCTGCATGCCCAGCACCTACAACTATTACATCATAATTTTCTTGCATAAAATCTTTAATGTTCCACGTGAAACTTAGGCGCGCAAATTTAGGTAATAATCCTCCTTTGAGGTCATTTCAATTTGCTGAGTTGGTGTTTTATCATTATACCCTACCAAATGTAAAATGCCATGAACCATAACGCGATGAAGTTCATTATAAAAATCAATTTTTCTTGAATTTGCGTTTGATTTTACAGTATCTATACTGATAAAAATATCGGCATTTACTTTCTTACCTTCATTGTAATTAAAGGTAATAATATCTGTAAAGTAATTATGGTTGAGATAATCTTTGTTTATTTTTAGAATGTAATTGTCAGAGCAAAAAATATAATTTATTTCTCCTAAAGTAAAACCTTCATTTTCTAAAGTGCCTTTTAACCATTTTTTATTAGCCAATACACCCTTTAACTTGAAGTCAATATCCTCTGAAAATTGTCTTATCAAAACTTAATTTTCTTCAAATGAAAAATAGAGCTGAACTTCTTTACCGTGGTCTGAAAAATCTACCTTTTCTGCCAAGTTTTTCATTAGGAAGATCCCTCTTCCATTAATTTTTTCAATATTATCTGGTAAAGTTGGATCTGGGATACTATTGTAATTAAACCCAGGGCCTTCATCTTTTACACAAATACAGTAACCATCTTCAACCTTGCAGTATTTGATAATTATCTTTTTGTCTTGTTGGTTTTTATTGCCATGCAATTGGGCATTTGTAGCAGCCTCAGAAACAGCCACAAAAAAGTTTCCATAATGTGTATGGTTAATTCTTTGGGATTCAAAAAACCTATCAATTGATGCTTCAATATCTTGAATTCCTTTTATTGAGGATTCCACGCAAATTTCTTCTATTACCTGCATTAAATTTCGTTAAAATATTCAGCAACCTTTGTCTTATAATAAAGATTCAAGTTTGGAGGAACAGTTCTTAATAACTCAGTTTCTTTTTCTTTTTTCTTTTTATATTCTTCAAATATTTTTTCTAATTTTTCAGAAATTTCATCAGCCTCTTTCGATTCTCTTTTGTTGTCATATTCTCTTTCTCTTTCTGCTTTTTCAGACTCTAATAATCTGGTTAAAATTTCCTCTTGTCTTTGAAGGGTTTCTTGTCTTAGTTGAAAGTTTACGAGATCTTCTTCTGTTTGTTCCATTAATTCCTGAAGTTTCTTCATTCCTTCTCCTGAGCCGCCATTTCCCTCACCATCTAGTTGGTTTTGAATTTCTTTTAAAGCCTCTCTTATAGCCGCTTGCTCGGCTGCCATTTTAGCTATTTCTTTTGACATGCCAGGCATTTGCCCTTGACCTTCTCCACCTGGTTTTTCACCATTTTTCATTTTCTCCATCATCTGCTTTAGTTGCTGATTAAGGCCTTGTTGTTTTTTCTTTAAGTCAGATGCAGATGGTTTGCCAGATCCAGGTTTGGTGCATTCTCCTTTGCCTTGCATCATTGATTGCATTTGCTGCTGCATTTGTTGTAAAACTTCATCTAAAATTAATGCTAAATTATTGGTTGAAGTCATAACAAATTGTTGTCGAGTTGCCGCCCTCACTGAGTTTCTATCAGCCAAATCTTTTATGGCTTTTTCCATATTGTCATTAATACTATTAATCTCTTTATTTACAACTGCCTCCAGTTGAACTACTCTTTTCGACAAAGCAAAAAGAGAATCCTCAATCATTTTGGCATTGTCCTTTAACTTTTTCTGTTCTTGGTTTGCAGTTACAAAAGCTGGATCATTTCGGTTGAAAGTTTTTACCTCCTCCATAAGATTTTCTTGGTCGAAGGATAACTCAATTAAATTTTCCAATAGAGCCCTTAAATCTTCCATATTTTCGCTTTGTTGCGCGCTTTGCATAGAAGACATCATATCGGACATAGACTGCTTCATTTGCTCCATTTTTTCTTGGGCTTTTTCTTGGCTTTCAGATGATTTTTTATTATTCTTTTTGTCTAATTCTTCAGAAGATTTCTCCATTTCATCTAGCATTTCTTGCATGTCTTCTTTTTGATCGGGAAAAGGATGTTTCTCCTCCAACTCTTCATTTTTTTCTTGAAGTTTTTCCAAATCCTTAGAAAGCTCTTCTGCTTTTTTGTTTAACTCGTCTTGCTTTTTCTTTAAATCTTCAGCAGGTTCTTCTTTGTTATCCGTTTTTTCTTGGAGTTCTTCTTGCTCTTTTTGAAGTTCTTCAATTGCTTCAATTGCTTGTTTTAAATCTTGTTCAAATTCAAATTGCTTAAATAACTCCAAGGTTCTATCTAGTTCTTTTTCAACATCTTCATTTGAAAGTTTGAACTTTTCTAGATTTTCTTGAAATTGATTTTTATCCATCTTTTCCATCAACTTCTCCATTTCTTCTAGAAGCTTTTTCATTTCTTCATCCATGATATTTTCAAAAAGCTTTTCTAGTTGTTTTTGCTTTTCAAGTAGTTGAGGATCAGGCTTTAAAAACTCATTTTGAAGTTTGTTTTTGTCTGAATTTTTCTTCATTAAGTTTTTAACCTTTTCTTCTAAAGATTCGCGCTGTTCCATTAGCTGTTGAAGTTGCTGTTTTTCTTGCCATCCGGGTTGCTTTTTTTCTAACACTTTCTTGGTAAGCTCGTCAATTTTTGCTTGAATATCTTTTGCGTCTTTGATAGCTTCTTCAATCTCGTCTTTTATTTCTTCACTTTTTTTTGATGAAGTAGATTTGATTTCGCTTTTAGAAGGTACTTTAATAGAGTAAATTTTACTCCTTGTCGATTTAGAGCCATTCACTCCATCATTATCAAATACTTCGAAATAGTAATTAATTTCATCTCCTGCCTTGAGGTTTAATTCCTCTGTAGTCCAAGTAAAATAAAAGTTTTCTTGGGTTCCACCTGTTGATATTTGAACTGGAGTAGTTGTTAACGAATCATTTTTCTTTACAACGAAGTTTAGCTTTCGTATTCCGTAATCATCGTTTAATTCTCCATTAAAATAGAATTGCTTTAAGGTTAGTGAATCGGCCAATTCTTGCACATCAATACTAGGATATTGATCATTAATAACATTGATGTTATAATTTACGCTTTCTGTTTTGTTGTTGGCATTGTTAGATGCTGTAACCAAGTAATTAGTAGACTTAGTGAATTCTTTAGAATATGAAAACTCAAATTCGTCAAGTCTTTTTGCAGTTCCCGTATCGTTTGAGAAGATTTTTACAGAATCAACATCAATCATTGAAAATTTCCAATTAACAACTGTTCCTTCAGGGATAATTAGGCCGCCATTGTTACTGATGGTGGTACTTTTTCTGTTGGTGTATTCAGGATATTTTAAATTTATTTCAATTCCTTTAATAACAGGCGTTGGAAGCACCTCTATTTCGAAATTGCTTGAGATAAAAGGTTCAGAAACTAATTTAAACTGTTTTCCTTCTTGAATATTTTTAAATGTAAAAGCAAATTTTCCATCTTCAGTTTTTCGCATTTTATAACGTGTGTTATCAAACTCAATAAATGCTTTTTGCGGAATTGTGCTTCCTTCTGAAACAACTGTTATTTCAAAATCTTCGTTTTTGGAAGCCCTTAAATTTTCGTTTTCAAGGTTTAAATTAAATGGTAAAGGTCTGCTATAATCATTGTTGTAATCAACCAATCTTTTGGTTCCATCTTTAATAAAAGATGGCGTTGTAAATGATAATATCATCAAAACCAAAATTGGGATTAATGCGTATTTGGCATATTTTCTATTTCCTTTAAAATCAATAGCTAATTGAAAAGGAACCGGTTTTAGTTCTTCAATTTTTTGCTCAATACTAGCCAATAGTAAACTGAACTCTTTTGGGTTTTTCTCGGCAACTTTTTGAAGTTGCAGGGTATTTACAATTTTGTCGTTTACCTCTCCAAAATGCTTTCCGATGAGCTTTGCAGCGGTGTAATAATCTATTGTTTCTCCTAACCGACTAATTTTTAATAATGGAATAATTATGTAATTTATCAGGATAAATACTGCTCCAACCAAAAAACTAAAAAACAAAATTGGTTTTGCTGGGCTTTTCAAATAAAAAAAGTACTCGATAAATACTGCAGATAAAAATGCTACAATCAACAGTCCAGTTGCATAAATGCTCCCTTTTATGAGTTGATTTACATAATATTTCTTGATAAAAGCATTAAGCTTTTCGGTAAGTAAGTTAAAGTTTTTGTTTTCCATTAGGGTTCCTCAAGCAAGGTGTTTGCCAAAGGCTAAAGTAACGATATTTTTTACCCATTTATTTCATTTAATGTTAATCATCCTAAAAGCTCTTTATAATAGACATCAGCCATTTTACTTTATATCTTTGCAGGCTCAAAAAAAACGGCATGGAAAGAAGAGTTAGAGTAAGGTTTGCGCCTAGTCCTACAGGGCCTTTACACATGGGTGGTGTTAGAACCGCACTATACAATTATTTGTTTGCAAAAAAGAATAATGGAGATTTTATTCTAAGAATAGAAGACACAGACCAAACCCGCTTTGTTCCGGGAGCAGAGAATTATATTTTGGAGGCCCTGGCTTGGTGTGGTTTTCAACCAGATGAAGGGCCACAAAACCCAGGTAAGTATGCTCCTTACAAACAAAGTGAGCGCAAGCATTTGTATAAACAATATGCCGATCAATTATTGGAAGCTGGCTTAGCCTATTATGCTTTTGATACTCCCGAAGAGTTAAACGAAATGAGAGACAGATTGAAGGCCGCAAAGGTAGCTTCGCCACAATATAATGCCATTACAAGAAACTCAATGAAAAACTCACTTACTTTAAGTGAGGATGAAGTAAAAAATAGACTTGATAATGGTGATCCGTATGTAATAAGAATAAAAATTCCTCGCAACGAAGAAGTTCGTTTTCACGATGAAATTAGAGGTTGGGTTGTAGTTCATTCATCTCATTTGGATGATAAAGTTTTGTTTAAATCTGATGGGATGCCAACTTATCACTTGGCCAATATTGTAGATGACCATTTGATGGAAATTACACATGTTATTAGAGGAGAAGAGTGGCTTCCGTCTGCCCCATTGCATATTTTATTGTACAGATATTTAGGTTGGGTAGAAACCATGCCTAAACTTGCTCATTTGCCGCTAATTTTAAAGCCAGATGGCAATGGAAAGCTTAGCAAGAGAGATGGTGACAGACTTGGATTCCCTGTGTTTCCTTTACAATGGGAAGACCCTGAAAATGGTTCTATTTCTTCAGGTTACAGAGAAAAAGGTTATTTCCCTGAAGCTTTTGTAAACTCTCTAGCCTTTTTGGGCTGGAATCCAGGTACAGAGCAAGAGTTATTTAAATTAGATGAGCTTGTTGAGGCATTTTCTCTTGAAAGAGTAGGAAAAGCAGGAGCCAAGTATGATGCAGATAAAACCAAGTGGTATAACCAACAATATTTGCGTAAAAAGTCTAACCAAGAGTTGGCAGATTTATTAGCGCCAATTATTGAAAAAACAGGATGGAACACCAACAACATTGACTTACTAGCCTATGTTGATTTGATGAAAGAAAGAGCTGTTTTTGTTGAAGATATGCTTGAAGGAAGTTACTTTTTTGAGTCTCCAACTTCTTATGATGAAAAAACCATCAGCAAAAAATGGAAAGACAACTCTGCAGAAATTGTAAATAAACTAATTGAAGTTTTAAATAACATTCAAGACTTTACAACCGAAAACATCGAAAAAGACTTTAAAGCATTTTTAGAGAAGGAAAGTTTAGGCTTTGGGGCTGTTTTGCCAATTTTTAGGGTTTTTATTACAGGCTTAGGCATGGGGCCTTCAATGTTTGCAATATGTTCTTTATTAGGCAAAGAGGAATCTTTAAAAAGGCTTAATGTTGGTTTAGAAAAAATGCATGGAAAATAAAGTTAGCCTAAACGGAGTAAGGCTTTTTGGCTACCATGGTTGCCTTAAAGAAGAAGAGCATACAGGAGCAAATTTTATTGTAGATGCTCATTTATTTTTAGATTTAAACCCATCTTCCCAAACTGACGATTTAGATTTAACCGTAGATTACGAAAAAGCTCTTTTTGTAATGAAAGATGCTTTTGATGTAAGAGCCAAATTAATTGAAACCGCAGCATTAAATATTATCAAGGCCTTAAAACAAGAGTTTAAAATGGTGAATAAGGTTGAAATTACTATTTATAAACCTACTGCACCAATAAGTGCCGATTTTAAATCGGTAAGTATTACGCTGTTTGGGTAGTCCTAAAAAAGATAAATAATTACATTTGCAACCGATTTGGTCACGTGGCCGAGTGGCTAGGCACAGCTCTGCAAAAGCTTGTACGGCGGTTCGAATCCGTCCGTGACCTCCAAAAAGACTTAACTATCAATTAGTTAGGTCTTTTTTTTTGATTTAAGAATAACTATTAAATAAATTAGATAGAAATGGCTTATTGTCAGTAAGAGCTATATTATCAAGAAAAATTAAGCAGCTTCTTCTAATTGCTTTTTCTTAGCTTCTTCAAAGTTTCCTTGGTAAGTTGTGCTGTCTGCAAGACCTAACCATAATACATAAAACCCGTTTAAGGCCAAACAAATTAAATAATCGCTAGTTTTTGTTCTGCCGAAACAAATACATAACTCATAATATACTTTGGCCATGTACCCAGCCCAAATAACAGCAAAAACGGCTGCCAAGCCATAACCTAAAGTAGAGCCACCAGAAAACAATACACCCCAAACAATTATAGGTGGTGGAACTATAACAATGAGGCTTTGCCATGCTGGTCTTCCTACAATTTTCAGGAATGTGGTGACATTCCAAACAGGCACAACACAAGCATAACCAGGCAAGTCACATTTATAGTATAACATCCATTGCCCCGTTATTCCAATTAACATTAAAAAACCTATTAAAAAATAAAGAACTGGACTCCCTCCGCCAGTTTCCATTATTAATTCGTGAACAGCAATTAACTCATCCATCAGTTTTAATTTTTTGGGTTATAGATTTTGGGATAAAGAGGTTAAAATAAGAAATTAAAAACTGAAATTGCAAATTTT
>ERZ807291.415-NODE-415-length-72594-cov-8.586498_pt1 | contig 72594 bp, 80 predicted proteins | sample MGYA00521257_ERZ807291 | MGnify/ENA primary metagenome ERZ807291 (study PRJEB31413, sample SAMN03169783) | marine metagenome | biome: Marine; feature: Water; material: Subsurface seawater | place: North Sea | collected 2011-04-28 | depth 1 m m ... | reverse complement strand
GATTCGAACTCGTGACCCCCTGATTACAAATCAGGTGCTCTACCAACTGAGCTAAGCCGGCTATTCAACGGCACTGATATAGCGCCCGGATCGCGGCGCAACAAGTATGATCTGACATGGCTTGATCGGAATCTGCTTGCGTGTCAGCAATTGGCTTCCCAACAACTGGAGTCTGCCGTGCACTGGACACCCCGCCGAGAATCATTCCGCGCCCTGCTTGAGACCGAAATCTGTGTTCATCCGGGGTCGGTTTTTGACCCGGTTTCCGCGCGTATCGCGGAAGATATCGGTTTTGAGGTCGGCATGTTTGCCGGCTCCGTTGCATCATTGACGGTGCTCGGTGCGCCGGACCTGATTGTCCTGACATTGTCTGAATTCGCCGAACAGGCCTATCGCATAAATCGCGCCGGTAACCTGCCGCTGCTCGTCGATGCCGATCATGGCTACGGGAATGCGCTGAACGTGAAGCGGACGGTGGAGGAACTGGAAACCGCCGGGGTCGCGGCATTGACGATCGAGGATACCGATCTGCCGCAGCCTTTCGGCACGGTGGGCTCGACGCGGGTGCTGTCTATCGACGAAGGTGTTGGCAAAATGAAAGCGGCACTGGCGGGGCGCCAGGATTCGTCGCTGGTCATTGCCGGGCGGACGAGTGCTGCCTCCATAAACGGTCTGGACGATGCGATTGCGCGCGGGCGTGCGTACGAGGCGGCCGGGGTCGATGCGATGTTTTTCACCGGTGTGTCGACCCGTGAAGATGTCGAGGCGGTTTCGGGCGCGCTGGATATCCCGATTTTCTTTGGCGGATCGGGTGGGGGCGTACTCGGCGACCGCGACTACCTGGCGAAACACAATGTACGCATCAGCCTGCAGGGTCACCATCCGATCATGGCGGCGGTGCAGGCGACCTACGCGACGCTCAAAGCACTTCGCGACGGCACACCGCCCGGAGAGATCACGGGCAAAGCTTCCGGCGAATTTATGACCGATGTCACCCGTGGCGATGACTACCAGCGCTGGATGGAGGATTTCCTTGGCGAATAGGACCGTTTAGCGGCGCTAGGCGTTATTCCGCGGCGAGGGCCTGTCTGTCGAGGCCCGTTGCCCCGTCGCGCGTAATCCCGGCCGAGTCCATTGCCTTTGCGATACCGGCGATTTCGGCATCGGTAAGCTTCATCAGCGGCGGGCGGACCACTGCGGGGCCGTTCTGGCGTCCAAGAAGAACGAGCGCTTCTTTCATGCGGTTATGCATGTCGCCAAACGGGTCGCAGTAGAAAACCTGCGTGGTGTGATAAATGCGGTCGGCGAGTTCCTGCGCGGTCGCGAGGTCCTTGGCCTGAACGGCCCTGAACAGGGCGGCCTGCAGGTCGGCAATGACCGATCCCGCGCCGGACAGCAATCCGTCGGCACCCATCACCAGCGACGACATCAGCCAGGCCGAATTCGTCGACAGTACATTGATCGGGCGCGACAGCGCGTGCAGCGTTTTGATATGGCGGTCATGTACCTGGGGTGGCGACCAGTCCTTGATCGCTTTGACGTTGGGGACTTCTTCGCAGATCCGCACCAGCGTATCGAGCGGATAGCCAAGCTCGTTGGAATACTGGAAGACGATCATCGGCAGGTCGGTCGCGTCCGCGATCATCTTCATGTGATTGATGCCCATTTCGGGGCGATGCTGGATACCGCCCATGCCGAGGGAATTCGGCGGGAAGCAGAGCAGGGCAGAGGCGCCATGCGCTTCGGACATCTTTGCGAGCCGGACCGCTTCGTGGCTGCCATCGGCGTAGACGCCGGCGATCAGCGGCATACGGTCGCCGATCTCGTCGCTGGCCTCGTCCATCATGCGGGTCTGTTCGTCAAACGTGCAGGCATGGACTTCCGAGGCGTGGCCATTGACGGTGATGGCTGTGACACCGTCGACATTGGCGGCAAACGCGAGATGACGCCGGGTCTCTGCCCAATCGAATTCGAAATCAGAATCGAACGCGGCGAGTGTCGCCGGGATGACACCATGGGGGATGTAGTCTTTGAAACGTGCCATGTCGGATCTCCTGCGATTGGGGAAGACTATATCGATAAACTGGAGGCGATTATCGCCCGATTAGCGGTTGTGAAGCAATTCAAGTATTGCAGACGGGCTCAGCGGCACGTCGGTGACCCGTCCGTTACAGCCTGAAAGCGCGTCATCAACGGCCGATGCAATGACGGCGGGGACCGGGACAAGCCCGCTTTCACCCACGCCCTTTACGCCAAGCGGGTTCTGGGATGAGGGCACGACGATGTGCTCGATCTTGATGTTCGGCACCTCGGTCGATCCCGGGATGAGATACTCCGCGAGGTTCGTCGATTGCGGCTGGGCCTGGTCGTCCCAGATCATCTTTTCGAACATCGCGAACCCGATGCCGTGCGCCGCGCCACCGGTAACCTGGCCGTCGATGACCAGCGGGTTCACCATCACGCCGCAATCATGGGCGATGACGTAGTTGAGAATTTTGATATCGCCTGTCCCGGTGTCGACTTCTATTTCCGCGACATGTGCGCCGTTTGAAAATGCCAGACCGTCTATCTGCACGGCCATATGTGCCTCGAGTCCGGGCGTTTCTCCTGCCGGCAGGGCGAATCCAGTCGCAGCACCGGCGAGCTGGGTTGCGATCTCGCCAAGGCCGACAGACAGGTCGGCGACGCCTTTGACGTGCACGCGGCCGTCGGAGATTTCGAGATCTTCTTCGGAGGCTTCAAGAATATGCGCGGCGACGCGCAGTGCCTTGTCACGCACTTCGACGGCGGCGGCCTGTGCCGATGAACCGGCTGTGACGGTCTGGCGGCTTGATGCGGCACCCATTCCGTATGGGATTGTCGACGTGTCGCCGATGACAACGTCAATATCAGCCATGTCGACGCCGAGCGATTGGGCGACGATCTGCGCCAGCATGGTGCGCGTCCCCTGGCCGATTGCCGAGACGCCGGAAATCACGCTGACCTTGCCCGATGGGCCGACACGGACGGTCGCCGCTTCGAACGGGCCGCGACCGGAGCCTTTCAGGTAGACGGCAAGTCCGATGCCAAGTTTGCGGCCTTCTGCGGCAGCGGCGGCCTGCCGCGCGGGGAAACCTGCCCAGTCGGAAACCTCCAGCGCCGTTTCCATGCATTTCGGGAAGTTTGCCTCGTCGATAATGATGGACGGGTCGGCCCTGCTCGCCAGGGGCCGGGTATAGGGCATGTTTTCCGGCTGGATGAGATTGCGGCGGCGAATTTCGTCCCGGGGAAGACCCAGCTTTGTCGCCGCCTGATCGATCAGCCGCTCCATCGCAAAGCAGCCTTGCGGATATCCGGCGCCGCGCACCGGGGTGACGCAGGGCTTGTTGGTCAGGACGAGTTTTATGTCGAGGTTATAGTTTGCGATCTCGTATGGGCCCGGCACGATGCTGCCGGCATTCTGGGCGACATTGACGCCGCGGGCCGTATAGGCGCCGTGATCGTGGATCATCGTCCCGCGGACGGCCAGGAATTTGCCGTCGTTATCGACGGCGAGTTCCATGTCCCAAATCTGGTCGCGTTCCTGGGTGGAGGTCGTGAAATGTTCGCGCCGGTCCTCGATCCATTTCACGGGGGCCTCAAGGATCAGGGCCGCCGTCGCGACAACGATATCTTCGGGATAAAAGACGAGCTTCGGACCAAAGCCACCACCGATATCCGGCGTGACGACGCGCGTATTCGTTTCGTTTCGGCCGAGCAGGTTGACCAGCGTCCGGTGTGCCATGTGTGGCATTTGTGTCGCCAGCCAGACGGTGAGCCGGTCTTCCAAAGGGTCGAAGCGGGCGACGAGCCCGCGACCCTCGATGGCCATGCCGAGGCCTTTGTGGATGGAAAACTTGTCGGAGACAGTATGTGCTGCGTTGGCAAAGGCGCCGTCAGGATCGCCATAGCCCATGTTGAATTCGGCGAGGATATTGTGCTCTGCATCCGAGTGGGCAACGGGGGAGCCGGGCTGGGCCGCGGCCTCCGCAAAGGCGGATGCAGGAAGGATGTCGAAATCGATTTCGACCAGCGCTGCGGCGTCTTCGGCGATATAGCGGTCATCCGCGATCACAACGGCGATCGGCTCGCCCACATGGCATGCCTCTTTGTCCACCAGGATGGGGCGGTCGCGCAGCTGACGATAGGCTTTGCTCGGCATGCCGACAGACAGCCGGTCTGTCGTCAGGTAGGGGGCGATATCCGCCATCGTGAGTACGGCGCGGACGCCGGGCTGCGCGCGTGCTGCCGTAGCATCGATCCCCTTGATCAGGGCATGTGAAACCGGGCTCCGGACGAAGGCTGCCTGCAGCATATCTGGAAAATGGATGTCGTCCGCGTAACGACCGCGACCGGTCAGCAGGGCCGGGTCTTCTATGCGGCGGATGGGCTGGCCGAACGGGCCCGGTGTGGTCGTTGCATCTAGTGCGGGATGTGTCGTCAATTCATTAATCCTTCCGATAGCGCAATATACCGCCACCGGAGAGAATTGCATCCTGGGCGGAGGGATTTTTTTTTGGCTAAGCCGCGTATGCGGATTTTCTGCCCTCATATCGCACGGCAGCTGCAGGGTCAGGTGTCGTTTCCGGGTTCCTGCGCCATGATGCAGGCTCCGATCCGCCAGGTGCCGTCGGGCTGTATTTCCATGATGTAAAGCGCGGTTTCCGTCACACCTGACGGGCCGATGACGGTGACCGGTTGAACGACTTTCCCGTCAATACGCTGAATGGCCCGAAAGTCGAATTTCTGGGGCCGGTAGACCGACTTGTAAGACTTGCGGACCATGTAGAGGAACACGTCGGGTGTCCGGAAGATTTTTTTGAGTTCAGGTGCCGCAAACGAAAACGCCTTTTCCGCATCATCTTTCCGGAAAGCATCAATCTGTCCGATGATTATGTTCCGGATATCGGCGACATCTTCGGCAGCGAGATTCGCCGGGGCAGTGGGGATTTGGGCAGAAGCCGGCTGGAGCATGAAAACAACAGCAAGCATCGCGAGTGATGATTTGAAAAACATGAGCCAACAATGATATCGCACGCGGCAGAAGGCAATGGACGGTGGTGTTCCCGGGGTGCAATCGTATTTTGCGTGCAAATACACGAAAATGGGGGTTATTCCGCTGCCGGGTCTGTTGACCGGCTCCATTCATAGAGCGCGACCGCGGCGCTTGCCGAGACGTTCAGGCTTTCTATCTGGCTGGTCATGGGAACACGGACCATCATGTCGCATGTTTCCTGGGTAAGCCGGCGGAGCCCGCGTCCTTCCGCGCCGAGGGCGAGTACGCATCGATCGGGGAGGTCTGTTTCGGGAAGGCTTGACGGCGCGTCCATATCGAGCCCGACGACCCAGAAGCCGTTGGACTTTAATGTTTCGAGCGCCCTAACGAGGTTGTTCGGGCGAATAAGCGGGACGGTTTCCAGGGCGCCCGATGAGGCTTTGGCCATCGCCCCTGACGCTTCCGGCGTATTTCGGTCGGGCACGATGACGGCATAAGCACCAAAAGCAGCGGCTGAGCGCAGCGTCGCGCCGATGTTCTGGGGGTCTGTTACCTGGTCGAGCACAACCACAATTGTGCGTTTCTGGCGGTCTGCGTGACGAATGACGTCTTCGATCGCCAGGGAGGGGAGATTATTCGTGAGCAGGGCCAGTCCCTGATGGACGGCGCCATAGGGCAGAACGTCGTCCAGCGCATCCCGATCAACGATTTCAGGGTCGATCGGCATGGCCGTAAGGTTTTCGAGCCCGGCCGGGGTTGCCATCAGGCGGAGGCATCGCCGGTGCGGGTTGGCCAGCGCGGCGGTGACGGCGTGGATTCCGTATAGCCAGAGGCCGTTTTGCTTCGGCGGGTGCTTTTGAGCCGTCTGACGTTTTTCCGGGGTCGGGTGATTTTTTTTTGTAAAATCCGTAGACGATTGGGATTTCTGGCCAAAACGAGGCGTCGAAGTGGACGACTCGTGCGCCGTTGCGTCATCCCGACCCCTCCGGGGAACGGCTGACTTTGGCCCTTTAGGGCGGTGGTTTTGCTTCGTCTTGCGTGGTGCCATACCCAGACTTATACTCTCATTCTATAGGCGGGCAATCCGGCCTTTTCTCTGTGGGGCTCTCGGGTGACATACGGAAAGGTTTTATTGCGCGTTTTTTGACGTTGACAAATGGTGCTTAATCCCATAATTCCGCACGTTCTCAGCGACGTTCGGTCTGGTCATCAGGAGGGGTGCCCGAGTGGTTAAAGGGGACGGGTTGTAAACCCGTTGGCTTAGCCTACGTTGGTTCAAATCCAACTCCCTCCACCAGATCGGGGCGTTGTGGGGTGCGAGATATTAGCCGGGTCAAGGCCCGGAAACGTGGAGAAACATCTGCAGACGGGAGCTTGCAGGCAGAAATTAAGGGTAGTGAATGTGGTAGGAAATCCCACATGAAGTGTCCAGAAGCGGGTGTAGCTCAATGGTAGAGCAGAAGCCTTCCAAGCTTACGACGAGGGTTCGATTCCCTTCACCCGCTCCAGAATCGTCGGATCGGGTCTGAGGACCGGGCCGGAGCATGATACGCAGAATTGCGTCAGTTTAACTAAACGCCCGCAGCGCCGGGTGCCAGGCAAGGAACGAGACGAATGGCTAAAGAGAAGTTTGAGCGTAATAAGCCGCATTGCAACGTCGGGACGATTGGCCACGTTGATCATGGCAAGACGTCGCTGACGGCGGCGATCACGAAGGTTCTGGCCGAGAGTGGAGGCGCGACGTTCACGGATTACGCGGACATCGACAAGGCACCTGAGGAGCGTGAGCGCGGTATTACGATCGCGACGGCGCATGTTGAGTACGAGACGGAGAACCGTCACTACGCGCATGTCGATTGCCCCGGTCACGCGGATTATGTGAAGAACATGATCACGGGTGCTGCGCAGATGGATGGTGCCATTCTTGTTGTTAACGCCGCTGACGGCCCGATGCCGCAGACGCGCGAGCACATCCTTCTTGCCCGCCAGGTTGGCGTTCCGGCGATTGTTGTTTTCCTGAACAAGGTTGATCAGGTTGACGATGAAGAGCTGCTGGAGCTTGTCGAGATGGAAGTTCGTGAGCTTCTGAGCTCGTACGATTTCCCGGGCGACGATATTCCGATCGTCAAGGGTTCTGCGCTTGCAGCGCTTGAGGACAGCAACGAAGAGACTGGCAAGAACGCCATTCTTGAGCTGATGGCCGAAGTTGATCGCTACATTCCGCAGCCTGACCGTCCGAAGGATCTGCCTTTCCTGATGCCGATTGAGGATGTTTTCTCGATTTCGGGGCGTGGCACGGTTGTGACCGGTCGTATTGAGCGCGGTGTTGTGAACGTTGGCGACAATGTCGAGATCGTTGGCATCAAGGACACGACGACGACGGTTGTTACCGGTGTCGAGATGTTCCGGAAGCTTCTGGATTCTGGTGAAGCCGGCGACAACGTTGGTTGCCTGCTGCGCGGTACGGACCGCGAAGGTGTCGAGCGCGGCCAGGTTCTGGCCAAGCCGGGTTCGATCCAGCCGCACACGAAGTTCAAGGCTGAAGCCTACATCCTGACGAAAGAGGAGGGTGGCCGTCATACGCCGTTCTTCACGAAGTATCGTCCGCAGTTCTATTTCCGTACGACGGATGTCACGGGCGAAGTTTCCCTGCCGGAAGGCACGGAGATGGTTATGCCTGGTGATAACATCTCGATGGATGTTGAGCTGATCGCACCGATCGCGATGGATGAAGGTCTGCGTTTTGCAATCCGCGAAGGCGGCCGCACCGTTGGTGCTGGCGTCGTCGCATCCATCTCTGAATAAGTTGGCCGGATAGTCGACGGACGCTAGGAGTGTAGCTCAATTGGCAGAGCACCGGTCTCCAAAACCGGGGGTTGTGGGTTCGAGTCCCTCCACTCCTGCCACTCGGAACGGCGTCCGGAAAAGCTGAACGGCAAGTGAAAGTTTAAGACGTAAATGGCGAAGACGAACCCAGGCGAATTCGTGCAGCAGGTTCGGCGCGAGATGGCGAAAGTCACTTGGCCGTCCCGGCGCGAAACAATGGTCACGACGATGATGGTTTTCATCTTCGTTGCGATATCGTCTGTGTTTTTTCTTCTCGTCGATCAGGTGTTGTCGTTTGGTGTCAAAGCCATTCTCGGGCTCGGAGGCTAATAGATTATGACGGCACGATGGTATGTTGTTCACGTTTACTCGGGATTTGAGAGCAAGGTTGCTCAGTCGATCCGCGAGCAGGCACAGCAAACGGGTCTCGACGAATTGATAGAGGAAGTCCTCGTTCCGATGGAAGAGGTCGTCCAGATGCGTCGTGGCGCAAAGGTCAACGCGGAGAGGAAGTTCTTTCCGGGCTACGTGCTGGCCAAGATGGAAATGACGGACGATGCCTGGCATCTGGTCAAGGACACGCCGAAAGTAACGGGTTTCCTCGGGGCGGATAACAAGCCGTCTCCGATTTCTGAATCCGAAGCGCAGCGTATCCTGCATCAGGTTCAGGAGGGCGTCGAGCGGCCCAAGCCGTCTGTTACCTTCGAGATCGGTGAACAGGTTCGGGTGTCGGACGGTCCGTTTACGTCGTTCAATGCGATGGTCGAAGATGTTGATGAAGAGCGCGCGCGTCTCAAGGTGGCGGTGTCGATCTTCGGGCGGGCAACGCCGGTCGAACTGGAATACGGACAGGTTGAAAAGCTCTAGACCCCGGAGTGCGAATATTGGGGTGATTGTGGCATCGCGGGTAACCGGGGTGTGAATAGTGCGGGAGGCTCGCCAAAGCCGTACCGCGCCCTTACTAACTAACTGTGAGGACGAATGGCAAAGAAGATTCAAGGTTACATCAAACTGCAGGTTCCTGCGGGCGCGGCCAATCCGTCGCCGCCCATCGGTCCTGCGCTCGGTCAGGCCGGACTCAACATCATGGAATTCTGCAAGGCATTCAATGCCTCTACGCAGGACCAGGATAAGGGTATCCCGATCCCGACTGTGATCACCGTATTCGTCGACAAGTCGTTCTCGTTTGAAACGAAAACGCCGCCGGCATCCTATTATATCAAGAAAGCCGCAAAGCTGGACAAGGGCGCCAAAACGACCGGTTCGGAAGTGGTCGGTGCCGTGACGCGCAAGCAGCTCGAAGAAATCGCCGAAATCAAGATGGCGGATATGAACGCGAACGATATCGATTCCGCGGTGAATACCCTCTCTGGATCAGCACGATCCATGGGTATTCAGGTGAGAGGATAAGATCATGGCGAAAAAAGGAAAACGCATAAGCGGCGCCTATGAAGGCATCGATCGCGACGCATCTTACGAACTGGATGCTGCAGTCAAAATGCTCAAGGGCTATGCCAAGGCGAAATTCGACGAGACGATCGAACTTTCGATGAATCTCGGCGTCGACCCCCGTCATGCGGATCAGATGGTTCGCGGTGTCGTATCGCTGCCCAAGGGAACCGGCAAATCGGTCCGTGTCGCTGTTTTTGCGAAGGGCGACAAGGCCGACGAAGCAATAGCCGCTGGCGCTGATGTGGTTGGTTCAGACGATCTGGCAGCCAAGGTGGAGCAGGGCGAGATCGATTTCGATCGCGTTATTGCCACTCCGGATATGATGCCGGTCGTTGGTCGTCTCGGTAAGGTGCTGGGACCCAAGGGCATGATGCCGAACCCGAAGCTCGGTACCGTAACGCCGGATGTCGCGAAAGCCGTTCAGGACGCCAAGGGCGGCCAGGTTGAATATCGCGTCGAAAAGGCAGGCCTTATTCATGTCGGTGTCGGCAAGGCGAGCTTCGCCGAGGGCGATATCGCTGAAAACATCTGCAGCCTGGTGGACGCCGTAAACAAGGCAAAGCCGCCGGGTGCAAAAGGCACGTATATCAAGAAGATCTCGATCTCATCGACGATGGGTCCCGGGATCAAGCTGGACATCGGACCGCTCCTGGAGCGCGCCGGCCAGTAAGGAACGAAATTTGCACCTCTTCGGAGGTGTGAACAGGGTTTCTCGGCGCTGCGGCGACGTGGCAAAGGAAATCCGACCTGTCCGAGACTGCAGGTCCGGTGAAAGCAGAAATGCCGATCCGGGTAATGGCAATCCGCCTGCACAGACGGGGGTAAGAGCAATTTTCGACGGACAATATCGTCTGTCGGTGACGGCTTGAACTTCTGGGACAGGCGAGCCGGATCCGTGGCTAGCTGCGGATCCAGACGCAACCGGAACCGAGTGCCCATTGGGCGTGACGTTCCAAAAAGTGGAGACTACTGAGTGGACCGGACACAAAAAGAAGAACTGGTCGCTTCGTTCAACGATGCATTCTCCGAGGCAACGCTTGTTGTCGTAACCAGTCAAAGTGGTTTGACTGTTGCGCAATCAACGGAGCTTCGGCAGGAAATGCGTCAGGCGGGCGCCAGCTTCAAAGTGACCAAAAATCGGCTCACACGTCTCGCACTCGAGGGCACTAAGTTTGCCTACTTGAGTGACCTGTTCAAAGGACCGACGGCGATCGCCTATTCAGACGATCCCGTTGCTGCCGCGCGTATTGCGGTCAAGTTCGCCGAAGGGAACGATAAGTTCCAGATCCTCGGCGGCGGTCTGTCAGAACAGGCTCTGGATGTGTCGGGCGTTACCGCACTCGCCAAGCTACCTTCGCTTGACGAACTCCGCGGAAAGCTCGTTGGCATGATCCAGACACCGGCCACCCGTATCGCAGGCGTGACGCAAGCACCTGCGGGACAACTCGCGCGCGTGCTCGCTGCACGTGCCGAGCAGGGCGAGGCCGCCTGAGCCGATAACCAGAAACCAAGTTCAAGCCAAGGAGATATAGAAATGGCTGCTAACCTAGAACAGATCGCTGATGATCTTTCGAACCTAACCGTCCTCGAGGCGGCTGAACTGTCAAAGATGCTCGAAGAAAAATGGGGCGTTTCCGCTGCTGCTCCGGTTGCCGTTGCGGCTGCCGGTGGTGCCGATGCGGGCGGTGCTGCTGAAGAAAAGACCGAGTTCGACGTTATTCTGACCGGTGCCGGTGACAAGAAGATCAATGTCATCAAAGAAGTGCGCGCGATCACGGGTCTTGGCCTCAAAGAAGCCAAGGACCTGGTCGAGGGTGCACCTCAGCCTGTTAAAGAAGCCGTCAGCAAGGACGAAGCTGCCGAGCTGAAGACGAAGCTGGAAGAAGCAGGAGCGTTGGTCGAAGTCAAATAATGACACTTCGTCTGCTTTCAGCACTAGCTACCGGATGTTTGCCGCCCGCGCCTTGGCGCGGTGCGGCAGCATTCGCTATTGTTATTGAGCCTGCGCCTTCGCGCGGGCAAATTTTGGATTCGTGAGAGGTCAACATGGCAAAGTCGTTTACAGAACGTAAGCGCATTCGTAAGGATTTCGGACGCATTCGCGCAGTGGCGCCTATGCCGAACCTGATCGAGGTGCAAAAGAGTTCCTATGATGCCTTCTTGCAGATTCATACGCAGGTTGCAGACCGCGATGATAGCGGCCTGCAGGAAGTCTTCAAATCGGTATTTCCGATTAGCGACTTCTCTGAGCGGGGCACGCTCGAGTTTGTAAGTTACGAGCTTGAACAGCCGAAATACGACGTTGAGGAATGCCAACAGCGCGACATCACGTATGCAGCGCCGCTGAAGGTTACGCTCCGTCTTGTGGTGTTCGACGTCGATGAGGAAACCGGTGCGCGTTCCGTTCGCGACATCAAGGAGCAGGACGTCTACATGGGCGACATGCCCCTGATGACAAATATGGGCACCTTCGTTGTGAACGGCACGGAGCGCGTGATTGTCTCACAGATGCATCGTTCACCCGGTGTCTTCTTCGATCATGACAAGGGCAAGTCTCACTCGTCCGGCAAGTTCCTGTTTGCCGCCCGGGTAATTCCCTATCGCGGCTCCTGGCTCGATTTCGAATTTGACGCCAAGGATATCGTTCATGTCCGTATTGATCGTCGCCGCAAATTGCCGGTGACGACGCTGCTGATGGCGCTTGATTCCGACGAAACAGCCCAGAAGCGTCTCGACCTTGCTGAGGAAGGCGCGCAGTTGCCACCCGAGCAGGCCGTCGGCATGAGCCTTGAGGATATCCTCAGCTATTTCTACCAGAAGATCGCGTTCACGCTCGGCAAGGAAGGCTGGCGGACGGCGTTTGACGGTGAGTCCATGCGCGGCGTGAAGCTGACGCATGACCTGATCGACGCGAAGACCGGTGATGTGGTCGTCGAAGCCGGCGAAAAGCTTACACCGCGCAGCATTCGCAAGCTTGAAGAAGACGGGCTCAAAGAAATCCTCGTTCAGGAGGAAGACCTCTACAGCCGGTATTTCGGTGAAGACATCATCAATGAAGACACCGGCGAGATTTACGTAGAAGCCGGTGACGAAGTTGACGAAGAGAAACTCGAGCTTCTCGGCGAAGCAGGCGTAAAATCGTTCAACACGCTCGCGATCGATCACACGAATGTTGGTCCCTATATCCGCAATACGCTCGCAGTGGACAAGAACCGGTCGCGCGAAGAAGCGCTGATGGACATTTATCGTGTGATGCGTCCCGGTGAGCCGCCGACGCTGGAAACAGCCCAGGCCATGTTCCAGAGCCTGTTCTTTGATTCAGAACGTTACGATCTATCGGCAGTTGGCCGAGTGAAGATGAATGCGCGACTGAATGTCGAAGGCGAAGACACGCTCCGTATCATGCGCCGTGAAGACATCCTCGCCGTTGTTAAAACGCTGGTCGATCTCAAAGACGGCAAGGGCGACATTGACGATATCGATCACCTCGGCAATCGGCGCGTGCGCTCGGTCGGCGAGCTGATGGAGAACCAGTATCGTATCGGTCTTCTGCGCATGGAGCGGGCGATCCGCGAGCGTATGAGCTCGATCGATCTCGACTCGGTCATGCCGCACGATCTGATCAACGCGAAGCCGGCAGCCGCCGCCGTTCGCGAGTTCTTCGGATCGTCGCAGTTGTCCCAGTTTATGGATCAGACCAATCCGCTCAGCGAAATCACCCACAAGCGCCGTCTGTCGGCGCTTGGGCCGGGTGGCCTTACGCGTGAACGTGCTGGCTTCGAAGTGCGTGACGTGCATCCGACCCATTACGGCCGGATCTGCCCGATCGAGACTCCTGAAGGACCGAATATCGGCCTGATCAATTCGCTTGCCACATATGCACGTGTGAACCAGTACGGCTTTATCGAGACGCCGTACCGGAGCGTTGATAACGGCAAGGTGACGGATGACGTTGTCTATCATTCCGCGATCGAGGAAGGTCAGTTCACCATTGCTCAGGCGAACGCCGTTCTCGACAAGAATGGCAAGTTCGAGGAAGAACTCGTCAGTTGCCGGCAGGGCGGTGAATTCATCATGGCCCGTCCGGACACGATCGATATGATCGATGTCTCGCCGAAACAGCTCGTTTCGGTAGCGGCCGCGCTGATCCCGTTCCTTGAAAACGATGACGCCAACCGTGCATTGATGGGATCGAACATGTCGCGTCAGGCCGTACCGCTGGTACGTGCTGAAGCGCCGCTGGTCGGCACCGGCATGGAAGAAGCTGTTGCCCGCGGATCCGGAGCGGCAACCGTCGCCAAGCGCGCCGGCATCGTCGATCAGGTGGATGCAACCCGTATCGTTATCCGCGCCATTGACGAGACGTCTCTGTCGGCCCCGGGTGTAGATATCTACAATCTGCGGAAATTCCAGCGCTCGAACCAGAATACCTGCATCACGCAGCGTCCTCTGGTGAAGGTTGGAGACCGTGTTGAAGGCCAGGATATCATCGCGGATGGTCCGTCGACGGAGCTTGGCGAATTGGCCCTGGGTCGTAACGTGCTCGTCGCGTTCATGCCCTGGAACGGCTACAACTTCGAAGATTCGATCCTGATTTCCGAGCGTATCGTTCGTGACGATGTGTTCACCTCGATCCATATCGAGGAATTCGAAATCATGGCTCGGGACACCAAGCTCGGTCAGGAAGAAATTACGCGCGATATCCCGAATGTCGGTGAAGAAGCGTTGAAAAGCCTGGATGAGGCCGGCATCGTTTATATCGGTGCCGAAGTAAGCCCGGGCGATATTCTTGTCGGTAAGGTGACGCCTAAAGGCGAAAGCCCGATGACTCCGGAAGAGAAACTGCTCCGGGCCATCTTTGGCGAGAAAGCTTCCGATGTGCGTGATACGTCGCTCAAACTGCCGCCGGGTGTGGCGGGTACGGTCGTTGAAGTCCGTGTGTTCTCGCGCCGTGGCGTCGACAAGGATGAGCGCGCGATGGCGATCGAGCGTGAAGAGATCGAACGCCTCGCGAAGGATCGTGACGACGAACTGGAAATTCTGGAACGTTCGTTCTCTGCACGCCTGCAGGATCTTCTGATGAACCAGACGATCGTGTCGGGGCCGAAGCAGGTTAGTGAAGGCTCGCGCGTTACTCAGACCGTGCTCAACGAATTGACGCCCCGCCAGATGGCGCAGATCAACGTCAAGAACGACAAGGTCATGGAGAACGTCGAGGCGCTGCGCAAGCAGTTCCAGGAAAGCGAAAAACGTCTTCAGGACCGGTTCGAGAACAAGGTCGAAAAACTTCAGGGCGGCGACGAACTGCCGCCTGGCGTGATGAAGATGGTCAAAGTCTTCGTGGCTGTGAAGCGCAAGCTGCAGCCGGGCGACAAGATGGCCGGCCGTCATGGCAACAAGGGGGTGATCTCGAAGATTTCGCCGCTTGAAGACATGCCGTACCTCGAAGACGGCACGAATGTTGATATCGTGCTCAATCCGCTCGGTGTGCCATCGCGCATGAACGTCGGTCAGATTCTTGAAACCCATCTTGGGTGGGCCTCTGCCGGGCTCGGCAAGAAGATCGGCATCATGCTCGACAAAGCGGTGCGTGAGGGCAAGATGTCCCAGCTGCGGAACGAGATGAAGGAGATCTACGGCAAGGAGACCTTCGACGAAGATATCGCCGGGCTGGACGATCCCCAGATTATCGAGCTTGCGGGCAACCTGCGGCCTGGCGTTCCGATGGCGACCCCTGTTTTTGACGGGGCGCATGAGGAAGATATCGTCGAGCTGCTTGAACAGGCCGGTTTGGACTCGTCCGGTCAGGTCACCCTCCATGACGGACGTACCGGTGAGCGGTTCGATCGTCAGGTGACGGTCGGTTACATCTACATGATGAAACTGCATCATCTGGTCGACGACAAGATCCATGCCCGTTCTATCGGACCGTACAGCCTCGTTACCCAGCAGCCGCTGGGCGGTAAGGCGCAGTTCGGTGGCCAGCGCTTCGGTGAAATGGAAGTGTGGGCACTCGAAGCATACGGTGCAGCGTATACGCTGCAGGAAATGCTGACGGTTAAATCGGATGACGTGTCCGGTCGGACCAAGGTCTACGAGGCGATCGTGCGTGGCGATGATACTTTCGAGGCAGGTATTCCGGAATCCTTCAACGTGCTTGTGAAGGAACTGAAATCGCTTTGCCTGAACGTCGAGTTGAACCAGGAATCCTGATTTCGGGATTTCCTGCTTTGACGGCGTAACAAATTGACGAGAGGCCGCTGCAGTTTTTGTAGTGGCCGCAGATGCCAGGAGACGGCTGATGAATGAATTGATGAATATCTTCGGACAGGTCAGCACTGCCCAGAGCTTTGACCAGATCCAGATCTCTATCGCGAGCCCGGAGCGTATCCGCTCGTGGTCCTACGGTGAGATTAAAAAGCCGGAGACCATCAATTACCGTACCTTCAAGCCGGAACGGGACGGCCTGTTCTGCGCCCGCATTTTCGGTCCTATCAAGGATTACGAATGCCTGTGCGGTAAATACAAGCGCATGAAGTATCGCGGCATTATCTGCGAGAAATGCGGCGTTGAAGTTACACTCTCGAAGGTCCGGCGCGAGCGAATGGGCCATATCGAACTGGCGTCGCCGGTCGCGCATATCTGGTTCCTGAAATCGCTGCCGAGCCGCATCGCGCTGCTGCTCGACATGACGCTGAAGAGCGTTGAGCGGGTCCTGTATTTTGAAAACTACATTGTTACCGAGCCCGGCCTGTCGCCGCTCGAGGAAGGACAGCTTCTGTCGGAAGAGGCCTTTATCGATGCGCAGGATGAATACGGTGAAGATGCCTTCGAGGCGATGATCGGCGCTGAAGCCCTGAAGAAGATGCTGGCCGAAATCGATCTTGAGCAGGAGCGCGATGAGCTTCGTGTCGACATGCGCGAGACCGGTTCTGAAGCCAAGCGCAAGAAATACGTCAAGCGGCTGAAGCTTGTAGAATCGTTCATGGAATCGGGCGCTCGTCCGGAGTGGATGATCCTCGAAGTCATCCCGGTTATACCACCGGAGCTTCGTCCGCTGGTGCCGCTGGACGGCGGCCGTTTCGCGACATCGGATCTGAACGATCTGTATCGTCGTGTTATCAACCGTAATAACCGCCTGAAACGCCTGATCGAGCTGCGTGCTCCGGACATCATCGTCCGGAACGAAAAACGTATGTTGCAGGAATCTGTCGATGCGCTGTTCGATAACGGTCGTCGCGGCCGCACAATCACGGGTGCCAACAAGCGCCCGCTGAAATCGCTCAGCGACATGCTTAAAGGCAAGCAGGGGCGGTTCCGCCAGAACCTGCTCGGCAAACGCGTCGATTATTCCGGCCGTTCGGTGATCGTGGTCGGCCCGGAACTCAAGCTGCATCAGTGCGGGTTGCCGAAGAAGATGGCGCTCGAACTGTTCAAGCCCTTTATTTATTCGAAGCTTGAGCTTTACGGCATGGCGAACACCATCAAGGCCGCCAAGCGCATGGTCGAGAAGGAACGTCCGGAAGTCTGGGATATCCTCGAAGAGGTTATCCGCGAGCATCCGGTTATGCTGAACCGCGCGCCGACGCTGCATCGCCTCGGCATCCAGGCGTTCGAACCTGTGCTGGTTGAAGGCAAGGCCATTCAGCTTCACCCGCTGGTTTGCACGGCCTTCAACGCTGATTTCGATGGTGACCAGATGGCCGTTCACGTGCCGCTGTCGCTCGAAGCCCAGCTCGAAGCACGTGTGCTGATGATGTCGACAAATAACATCCTCAGCCCGGCGAATGGCAAGCCGATCATCGTGCCGTCGCAGGATATCGTGCTTGGTCTTTATTACCTCAGTATCGATCGCGATAACGAGCCCGGCGAGGGCATGGCATTCGGGTCTGTCGGCGAAGTCGAGCAGGCGCTGGCCGGTGGCGTAATCTCATTGCATTCGAAAGTGCATGTGCGTGTCGATTCAGTCGATGCAGACGGCAAGGATATTGTGCGCCGGATGGAGACGACACCCGGACGCATGTTCATCATGAACATTCTGCCGAAAAGCCCCAACGTGCCTCTTGAGGTGATCAACAAGGTCCTGACGAAGAAAGACGTTCAGGATGTCATCGATCTCGTCTATCGCCATTGTGGCCAGAAAGACACGGTCATATTTGCTGATCGGATGATGGGCCTCGGTTTCTCGAACGCCTGTAAAGCAGGTATCTCGTTCGGTAAGGACGACCTGGTTATTCCGGCCTCCAAAGAGCGGATGGTGTCCGAAACCCAGGATCAGGTCAAAGAATACGAACAGCAGTACCAGGACGGCCTGATTACCCAGGGCGAGAAATACAACAAGGTCATCGATGCCTGGTCGCAGTGCACCGATGATGTCGCCGACGCGATGATGGAAGGCCTTGAAAAGGTCGAGCCCGGCGAACTGGTGAACTCGGTCTACATGATGGCGCATTCCGGTGCGCGTGGTTCGGCTGCTCAGATGAAACAGCTTGCTGGTATGCGCGGCCTGATGGCCAAACCGTCCGGTGAGATCATCGAGACGCCGATTATCTCCAACTTCAAGGAAGGCCTGTCCGTGCTGGAATACTTCAATTCCTCGCATGGTGCGCGTAAAGGTCTTGCCGATACGGCGCTCAAGACAGCGAACTCGGGTTATCTCACGCGTCGTCTTGTTGACGTTGCGCAGGATTGCACCGTTCTCGAAGATGATTGCGGCACCAAGAACTGCCTGACGGTCAAACCGATGATCGAAGGTGGTGATGTACTGGAGCCGCTCTCCGAGCGGGTTCTGGGGCGTACGGCCGGTGAAGACATTATCGACCCGGTTTCCGGCGAAAAGCTTGCCAAGAAGGGTGTGCTGATCGACGAGGCGCTGGCAGAAAAAATCGATGATATCGAGCTGGAATCTCTGCTGATCCGCTCTGCGCTGACCTGCGAGACGAAGGTCGGTGTCTGCGGGGCCTGTTACGGTCGTGACCTTGCGCGCGGTACACCTGTCAATATGGGTGAAGCCGTTGGCATTATTGCCGCTCAGTCGATCGGCGAGCCTGGTACACAGCTGACCATGCGGACGTTCCATGTCGGTGGTGCCGCGCAGCGTGGCGCCGAGCAGTCGAGCGTCGAGGCATCTTTCGATGCAACGGTCCGGATCAATAACCGTAATGCGGTGGTTGACCGCAACAATGTGCCGGTCGTCATGGCGCGTAACACAGAAATTGCGCTTCTTGATGAACAGGGACGCGAACGTGCGTCTTACCGTGTGCCTTACGGCGCCCGTCTCCTTAAAGATGACGGTGCGGTCGTGATGCGCGGCGACAAGCTTGCCGAATGGGACCCCTACACCCGCCCGATCATCTCGGAGAAGGAAGGTGTCGTGAATTATCTGGATCTCGTCGATGGCGTGTCGATGAGGGACATCACGGACGAAGCGACCGGCCTGTCCTACAAGACCGTTGTCGACTGGAAGCAGCAGCCGAAAGGTACGGATCTGCGCCCGCGGATCACTCTGCGTGACTCGAAGGGCGAAATCATCCTGCTGGAATCCGGTGCGGAAGCCCGTTACTTCCTGTCGGTTGATGCCATTCTTTCGGTTGAGCCCGGTGTCGAAGTTCATGCGGGTGACGTCCTCGCACGTATCCCGCTCGAAGGATCGAAAACCCGTGATATCACGGGTGGTCTGCCGCGTGTTGCCGAGCTGTTCGAAGCCCGTAAGCCCAAGGATTTCGCCATTATCAGCGATATCGCCGGGCGGGTGGAGTTCGGCAAGGATTACAAGAACAAGCGGCGCGTTTTCGTCCATCCCGACGAGAAGGATGCGGAACCGGTCGAATTTCTGCTGCCGAAGGGCAAGCCTGTCGCTGTCCAGGAAGGTGATGTCGTCGAGCGCGGCGATGCGCTGATGGACGGCAACCCCGTGCCGCATGATATTCTGCGGGTGATGGGGGTCGAGGCTCTTGCAGACTACCTGATCAAGGAGATCCAGGAGGTCTATCGACTGCAGGGCGTGAAGATCAATGACAAGCATATCGAGGTCATTGCGCGCCAGATGCTGCAGAAGGTCGAAATCACCGATCCGGGCGAAACAACCTTCCTGACCGGTGAATTGGTCGATCGACTGGAATTCGACGAGGTCAATGACAAGGCCGGCGCTGAAAACCTGAAGCTTGCGGAGGCGGAACCTGTCTTGCAGGGCATCACCAAGGCATCGCTGCAGACCCAGTCGTTCATCTCTGCGGCTTCCTTCCAGGAAACCACACGGGTGCTTACCGAGGCTGCGGTTTCCGGCAAGGTCGACAACCTGGTCGGTCTCAAGGAAAACGTGATTGTCGGACGCCTGATTCCGGCGGGAACCGGCGCATTTATGAACGAAATGCGTGCGATTGCCACCGAGCGGGACAACGAAATCACCGAGATTTCCAATGCTGCTGCCGCGGCAGCGGCACTGCCGCCCGCGGACGAGGAATTGGAACCCGCCGAACCCGCCGAATAGTCTCGGCGGACCCGATTATGCTGCGGCGCGGCATATACCCCGACTCACTGGGGACGCTGCGCCGCAAATAACCGGGAAATCATGCAAAATCCCTGTTGACGGGGGTGGGGCGCCTGACTATATTCCGCGCCTCTACGGGGATAAGTGCCGCTTCGGCGAAACGAAAACCCGGGGAAAACTGAATACAATCAGCGTGAGTCGTAAACCGGCTAGTCCGGTCATGCGTCTTGCTTTTCGTGTGATCTGGGGTCTTCCCGGCTTAGACGCTCGCGCACTAGATTAGGGAACGGACAGCGTGCCGACAATTAATCAATTGATCCGAAAGCCGCGCAAGTCAAAGCCTGTGCGCAATAAGGTCCCCGCAATGGAGGCGTGCCCGCAGAAGCGTGGCGTTTGCACTCGGGTTTATACAACGACTCCGAAGAAGCCGAACTCGGCGCTGCGTAAAGTGGCACGTGTCCGGCTGACAAACGGGTTCGAAGTAACCAGCTACATCCCGGGCGAAGGCCATAACCTGCAGGAGCATTCCGTTGTGATGATCCGCGGCGGTCGCGTAAAGGATTTGCCTGGTGTTCGTTATCACATCATTCGCGGAACGCTGGATACCCAGGGCGTGTCCGATCGTCGTCAGCGGCGGTCGAAATACGGCGCCAAGCGGCCGAAGTAGGGAGAGCCTTTTATGCCTCGCAGACGCGCAGCGGAAAAACGGGAAGTCCTTCCCGACGCAAAGTTCAAGGATGTTGTTCTGACGAAGTTCATCAACAACATCATGTTCCACGGCAAGAAATCAGCCGCGGAGCGTATCGTTTATGGTGCGCTGGAAACCATCTCCAAGCGCTCCGGCGCTGATCCGGTAAAGGTCTTCCATGATGCGCTCGAGAATGTTCGCCCGACCGTAGAGGTCCGTTCGCGCCGTGTTGGTGGTGCGACGTATCAGGTGCCGGTCGAGGTTCGCCCCGATCGCCGTCAGGCGCTTGCGATCCGCTGGATCATCGATGCCGCGCGTAATCGGCATGAGAACACGATGGCTGACCGGCTTTGCAGTGAGTTGCAGGATGCTGCGGAGAACCGCGGTTCGGCAGTCAAGAAACGTGAAGATACCCATCGGATGGCCGACGCCAATAAAGCGTTCGCCCATTACCGTTGGTAGCTTGCGAAATTATTTAGCGTAGAGATCAGGATACACCGTCATGGCACGTAAAACGCCCATCGAAAAATATCGTAATATCGGCATCATGGCGCACATTGATGCCGGTAAGACGACGACGACTGAGCGTATCCTGTATTACACGGGGCGGTCCTACAAGATTGGCGAAGTGCATGAAGGCACGGCCACCATGGACTGGATGGAACAGGAGCAGGAACGCGGTATCACGATTACGTCTGCCGCGACGACCTGTGAATGGGACGACCATCGCATTAATATCATTGATACCCCCGGTCACGTTGATTTCACGATTGAGGTCGAGCGGTCGCTTCGTGTGCTTGATGGCGCGGTTGCGGTGTTTGACTCGGTCGCCGGTGTTGAGCCGCAGTCCGAAACGGTTTGGCGTCAGGCTGACAAGTACGGTGTTCCGCGTATCTGTTTTGTGAACAAGATGGATCGCACGGGCGCCGATTTTTACCGTTGTGTCGATATGATGGTCGATCGGCTGGGTGCCAACGTCGTTGTCATGCAGTTGCCGCTTGGTGCTGAGGCCGAATATCTCGGTGTTATTGACCTGGTGAAAAACAAGGCGATCGTTTGGAAGGACGAAAACCTTGGTGCGGAATTCGAATATCAGGACGTTCCTGCCGAATATCTCGACCAGGTGGCCGATTATCGTAGCCGCATGATCGAGGCGGCGATTGATTATGATGACGACGCGATGGAAGCTTATCTGGAAGACGGCACGGAGCCGTCCGAAGAAGTGCTGATTGCTTGCCTGCGCAAGGGTACAATCGCGAACGCTCTGGTTCCCGTTTTGAATGGAACTGCTTTCAAGAACAAGGGTGTACAGCCGCTGCTTGATGCTGTTGTCAACCTGATGCCGTCGCCGGTCGATGTTAAGGCGATCGAGGGTGTTGCAGCAGATGGCGAGACCGAGATTACCCGTTCGAACCGTGACGATGAGCCGTTTGCTGCTCTGGCGTTCAAGATCATGACGGACCCCTTTGTGGGTACTCTGACGTTTGTGCGTCTCTATTCCGGTGTATTGAATACCGGTGAAGGCATCATGAATACGGTCAAGGACAAGCGCGAGCGCGTTGGTCGTATGTTGCTTATGCATGCTAATTCGCGCGAAGAAATCAAAGAAGCGCATGCGGGTGATATCGTTGCTCTCGCGGGTCTTAAGGATGTCACCACGGGTGATACGCTCGCTGATCCCGCGCATCCGGTTATTCTTGAGCGCATGGAATTCCCCGATCCGGTTATCGAGGTTGCTGTTGAGCCCAAGACGGCCAGCGATCAGGAAAAGATGGGCGTGGCCCTGTCGCGCCTCGCGCAGGAAGATCCTTCTTTCCGCGTGAAGTCCGATGAGGAAAGCGGTCAGACCATCATCAGTGGCATGGGCGAACTTCATCTTGAGATCATCGTCGATCGCATGAAGCGCGAATTCAAGGTCGAGGCCAATGTCGGTGCGCCGCAGGTTGCATATCGCGAGACGATCTCGAAGAAAATCGATATCGATTACACGCATAAAAAGCAGACGGGCGGTTCCGGTCAGTTCGCACGTATCAAGATTACGTTCGAGCCGCTGGAATCCGGTTCGGGCGTTCAGTTCGAATCCACCGTCGTTGGCGGCAACGTTCCGCGCGAATACATTCCTGGCGTCGAGAAGGGCCTGATGAGTGCGTCGAATTCCGGTGTGTTGGCAGGCTTCCCGATGACCGACATGAAGATGACGTTGTTTGATGGCGACAGCCATGACGTCGATTCCTCGGTTATGGCGTTTGAGATCGCGTCCCGTGCGGCTTTCCGCGAAGGCGCTGCGAAAGCCGGGCCGAAACTGCTTGAGCCGATCATGCGCGTCGAAGTTGTTACCCCTGAAGAATATATGGGTGACATCATCGGCGATCTGAACAGCCGTCGTGGCAATGTGTCCGGTATGGATACGCGCGGTAATGCCCGTGTGTTGAATGCGACGGTGCCGCTGGCCAACATGTTCGGTTACGTAAACAACCTTCGCTCTTCGAGCCAGGGGCGTGCGCAGTACACGATGCATTTCGATCATTACGAGCAGGTCCCGCAGGGCGTTGCGGACGAAGTCCGCGAAAAGCTGGCCTGATTTTTTTAGAATACGACCCTTATCTTTGAGGAACGAGACGAATGGCTAAAGAGAAGTTTGAGCGTAATAAGCCGCATTGCAACGTCGGGACGATTGGCCACGTTGATCATGGCAAGACGTCGCTGACGGCGGCGATCACGAAGGTTCTGGCCGAGAGTGGAGGCGCGACGTTCACGGATTACGCGGACATCGACAAGGCACCTGAGGAGCGTGAGCGCGGTATTACGATCGCGACGGCGCATGTTGAGTACGAGACGGAGAACCGTCACTACGCGCATGTCGATTGCCCCGGTCACGCGGATTATGTGAAGAACATGATCACGGGTGCTGCGCAGATGGATGGTGCCATTCTTGTTGTTAACGCCGCTGACGGCCCGATGCCGCAGACGCGCGAGCACATCCTTCTTGCCCGCCAGGTTGGCGTTCCGGCGATTGTTGTTTTCCTGAACAAGGTTGATCAGGTTGACGATGAAGAGCTGCTGGAGCTTGTCGAGATGGAAGTTCGTGAGCTTCTGAGCTCGTACGATTTCCCGGGCGACGATATTCCGATCGTCAAGGGTTCTGCGCTTGCAGCGCTTGAGGACAGCAACGAAGAGACTGGCAAGAACGCCATTCTTGAGCTGATGGCCGAAGTTGATCGCTACATTCCGCAGCCTGACCGTCCGAAGGATCTGCCTTTCCTGATGCCGATTGAGGATGTTTTCTCGATTTCGGGGCGTGGCACGGTTGTGACCGGTCGTATTGAGCGCGGTGTTGTGAACGTTGGCGACAATGTCGAGATCGTTGGCATCAAGGACACGACGACGACGGTTGTTACCGGTGTCGAGATGTTCCGGAAGCTTCTGGATTCTGGTGAAGCCGGCGACAACGTTGGTTGCCTGCTGCGCGGTACGGACCGCGAAGGTGTCGAGCGCGGCCAGGTTCTGGCCAAGCCGGGTTCGATCCAGCCGCACACGAAGTTCAAGGCTGAAGCCTACATCCTGACGAAAGAGGAGGGTGGCCGTCATACGCCGTTCTTCACGAAGTATCGTCCGCAGTTCTATTTCCGTACGACGGATGTCACGGGCGAAGTTTCCCTGCCGGAAGGCACGGAGATGGTTATGCCTGGTGATAACATCTCGATGGATGTTGAGCTGATCGCACCGATCGCGATGGATGAAGGTCTGCGTTTTGCAATCCGCGAAGGCGGCCGCACCGTTGGTGCTGGCGTCGTCGCATCCATCTCTGAATAAGAGACGAAATTAGAGGAAGGCCTTTAAAGGGCGAAATTATGGAAAATCAAAACATTCGCATTCGGCTAAAGGCCTTTGATCATCGCGTTCTGGATTCGTCGACGAGTGAAATCGTCGATACCGCCAAGCGCACCGGTGCCGAAGTCCGTGGACCAATTCCGCTTCCGACCAAAATCGAGAAGTACACGGTTCTTCGTTCGCCGCATGTAAACAAGAAATCACGTGAGCAGTTTGAGATTCGTACGCATAAGCGGCTGCTCGACATTATCGACCCGACTCCCCAGACCGTGGACGCGCTTATGAAGCTCGACCTCGCATCGGGTGTCGACGTCGAGATCAAGCTGTAAGGACAGAACAATGCGTTCGGGACTGCTAGCAAAGAAACTGGGCATGACCCGCGTCTTCACGGATGGCGGAGAACATGTGCCTGTAACGGTTCTTCAGGTCGATGGCTGTCAGGTCGTCGATATTCGAACCTCGGATAAAAACGGCTATTTCGCTGTTCAGGTCGGAGCCGGTACGGCGAAGACGAAGAACGTGTCGAAGCCTATGCGCGGGCATTATGCCAAGGCGAAGGTTGAGCCCAAGCGTCGTCTTGTCGAATTTCGCGTAAGCGAAGATGCGATGCTAAACGTCGGTGATGAAATCACTGTCGAGCATTTCATCGCGGGACAGAAAATCGATGTGGCCGGAACGTCCATTGGTAAAGGGTTCGCCGGTGGCATGAAGCGCCATAATTTCGCTGGCCTTGAAGCATCGCATGGTGTTTCGATCAGTCATCGTAGCCATGGTTCGACTGGTAACAGTCAGGATCCGGGCAAGGTTTTCAAGGGCAAGAAGATGGCCGGTCACATGGGTGCTGAACGGGTAACCGTCCAGAACCTGTCGGTTGTCAGAACGGACCCCGAGCAGGGCCTGATCCTGGTAAGCGGTGCTGTGCCTGGTCATAAGGGCGGCTGGGTCGAGGTGATTGACGCCGTGAAGACTGCGCTTCCCGAAGACGTGCCGTTCCCGGCTGGACTGCGTGCAAGCGATGCACCGGCCGCTGAAGAAGAAGTCGCGCCGGCAGCAGATGTTGCTGATGCGTCGACAGACGCCCCTGAAGCGGGCGATAACGCTGAGAAGAAGGAATAACGCGCCATGAAGTGCGACATTCTTACCCTCGACAATAAAAAGGCGGGTTCGGTCGATCTTGCCGATGGTGTTTTCGGCGCAGAAGTGCGCAAGGACATCATCGCGCGCATGGTCAATTACCAGCTCGCCAAACGTCGGAGTGGAAATCACAAAACGAAAAACGTCAGCGAAATTCGCGGTACGACGGCAAAGCCCTGGAATCAGAAGGGTACCGGCCGCGCTCGTGCGGGTACGCTGAGGGCTGCTCAGTTCCGTGGCGGTTCGACCGTATTCGGTCCCGTGGTTCGCGATCATTCGCACAAGCTGCCGAAGAAGGTCCGCAAGCTGGCGCTTCGTTCGGCACTGTCGAGCAAGCAGGCCGATGGCAAGCTGATCATTCTCGATGATGCGGTTCTCGGTGATGCCAAGACCAAGGAATTGTCCGTCAAGTTCGCGGCGCTCGGTCTTTCAAATGCGCTGATCGTGACCGGCGCCGAAGTGGACGGCAACTTTGCCCGCGCCGCCTCGAACATTATGAATGTTGATGTTCTGCCGCAGCAGGGTGCCAACGTGTATGACATCGTTCGCCGCGACGTGTTGGTTCTGACAAAGGCCGCCGCTGAGCACCTTCAGGAGCGCCTTTCATGAGCTGGAAATATCATCGCCCTGTGACAATTTCGCCGGCATCTGCCTGCGACGTTATCCTTTCGCCGGTTATTACGGAAAAGGCGACCATGGGTTCCGAGCATAACCAGGTTACTTTCCGGGTTCCGCTGGATGCCAGCAAGCCTGCTATTCGCGCGGCCGTCGAGCACCTTTTCAAGGTGAAGGTCAAAGCCGTGAATACAATTCGCCAGCAGGGCAAGACCAAGCGCTTCCGCGGAATTGTCGGCCGTCGGCCGGATTACAAGAAAGCGGTTGTGACGCTTGAAGAAGGCAACACCATCGACGTGACGACGGGGATCTGAACCAATGGCGCTTAAAAAATACAAACCAAATACCCCGGCGATGCGCGGACTGGTCCTCGTTGACAAGTCCGGTCTCTGGAAGGGGCGTCCGGTCAAGAAACTGACCGAGGGCGTTACCAAAAGCGGCGGCCGGAACAATAACGGTCGTATCACGTCGCGTCATCGTGGCGGTGGGCACAAGCGGCTTTACCGCGTCATCGACTTCAAGCGCACGAAGTTCGACGTGTCCGCGGTGGTCGAGCGTATTGAATATGATCCGAACCGTTCGGCGTTTATTGCACTGCTGAAGTACGATGACGGCGAGCAGGCATACATCATCGCGCCGCAGCGTTTGCAGGAAGGCGATCGTGTGATTGCCGCCAATCGCGCCGATATCAAACCCGGCAACGCGATGCCGATGGAAAATATGCCGGTTGGTACGATTATCCATAACGTAGAGATGAAGCCCGGTCGCGGCGGCCAGATGGCCCGCGCTGCAGGTACATACGTCCAGCTTATCGGTAAGGATTCCGGTTATGCTCAGCTCCGGCTGACATCCGGTGAACTTCGCATGGTGCCGGCAAAATGCATGGCAACCGTTGGCGCAGTTTCGAATGCCGACAACAAGAACCAGAACATGTCCAAGGCCGGTCGCAGTCGTTGGCTCGGCAAACGCCCGAAGGTTCGTGGCGTCGCGATGAACCCGGTGGATCATCCGCATGGCGGCGGCGAAGGCCGCACGTCTGGCGGTCGTCATCCGGTATCGCCTTGGGGCAAGCCGACCAAGGGCGCACGGACTCGTCGGAAGAAGAAATCCGATGATCTGATTATGCGCCGTCGGCGGAAGAAGTAGGAAGAGGGAAGAAACATGTCGCGCTCTGTTTGGAAAGGTCCGTTCGTGGATGGTTATCTGCTTAAGAAAGCAGAAGAGACCCGTGCGTCCGGCCGCAACGATGTGATCAAGATCTGGTCGCGCCGCTCTACGGTGTTGCCGCAGTTCGTTGGTCTCACGTTTGGTGTGCACAATGGTCAGAAGCATATTCCCGTCCTGGTGACCGAAAATATGGTTGGCCACAAGTTTGGCGAATTCGCTCCGACGCGGACCTATTATGGTCATGCGGCGGACAAGAAATCTAAGCGGGGTTGATATGAGCAAACCATCACATCCCCGTCGTCTCGCGGACAACGAAGCAAAGGCGTTCGCCAAGACAATCCGGGTAAGCCCGCAGAAGCTCAATCTTGTCGCTCAGTCCATTCGTGGTCTGCCGGCGGAACGTGCCCTGGCGGAGTTGAGCTTTTCGCGTAAGCGCATAGCGGTTACCGTTCGCACGGTACTGCAGGCGGCCATCGCGAATGCCGAGAATAATCATCAGTTGGACGTTGATCGTCTGGTGGTGTCCGAAGCAAGCGTCGGTAAGGCGTTTGTCATGAAACGTTTTCGCGCCCGTGCACGTGGCAGGGTCGGCAAAATTCAAAAGCCGTTCAGCAACCTCACCGTTGTTGTTCGCGAAGTCGAGGAGGAAGCCTGATGGGGCAGAAAGTTAATCCGATTGGCCTTCGCCTCGGTATCAATCGTACGTGGGATTCGCGCTGGTATGCGAATGATGAGAACTACGCGGGTCTTCTTCATGAAGACATCAAACTGCGCGCGTTTCTCTTTGATCGCCTGGCGCAGGCCGGTATCAGCCGCGTTGTTATCGAGCGTCCGGCAAAGAAAGCTCGTGTAACCATTCATTCAGCGCGCCCCGGTGTCGTGATTGGCAAGAAGGGGGCAGATATCGAAAAGCTGCGCCAGGACATTGCCCGCATGACGAATAGCGAGGTTCATCTGAACATCGTTGAAATCCGTAAGCCGGAAATCGACGCAAAGCTGGTTGCCGAGAATATCGCTCAACAGCTGGAGCGTCGGGTCGCATTCCGTCGCGCCATGAAGCGGGCCGTTCAGTCGGCGATGCGGCTTGGTGCCGAGGGTATCCGGATCAACTGTGGCGGTCGCCTCGGTGGTGCGGAAATCGCGCGGACCGAATGGTATCACGAAGGCCGCGTGCCGCTGCATACGCTTCGTGCCGATGTCGATTACGGAACAGCTACTGGACGGACCACTTATGGCGCTTGTGGCGTCAAGGTCTGGATCTTCAAGGGCGAAATCCTTGCACATGATCCGATGGCGCAGGATAAGCGTCTCCAGGAACAGCAAGTCAGCCGGTAAGAACCGGGAAACAGGAATACTAAGATGCTGGCACCAAAGAAAACGAAATTCCGCAAGGCCTTTAAAGGCCGGATTAAGGGAAATGCAAAGGGCGCAACGACCCTTACGTTCGGCTCATTCGGCCTCAAGGCGTTGACGCCTGGCCGTGTAACCGCACGTCAGATCGAAGCATCGCGTCGTGCGATCACACGGCATATGCGCCGTTCCGGACGTGTCTGGATCCGTATTTTCCCGGATGTTCCCGTTACGCAGAAGCCTGCCGAAGTCCGGCAGGGTAAGGGTAAGGGGTCGGTTGAATACTGGGCTGCACGTGTGAAGCCTGGTCGTATCATGTTTGAAATTGACGGCGTGCCGCAGGATATCGCTCGCGTGGCGCTTGAACTGGCAGCTGCGAAACTGCCGGTACAGACCAAGATCGTGACGCGTCTTGTCGGCGGAGGGAATTAAGTCATGGCTGTAGCAGCTGATCTTCGTCAGAAGTCTGACGACGAACTGAAAGACGAATTGCAGAAGCTCAAGCGTGAGCAGTTGAATCTTCGCTTTCAGCGTGCGTCCGGCCAGCTCGAGGCCACCAGCCGTGTTGGTGATGTGCGCCGCGATATTGCACGAATAAATACGGTGATGACCGAACGTCGGCATGTTGCCGCAGATGCGTCGTAAGGAACGGTAGAGACTATGCCTAAAAGAATTCTCCAGGGAACGGTGGTTTCCGACAAGGCTGACAAGACCGTAACGGTCCGTGTCGAGCGCCAGGTCCAGCACCCGCTCTATAAAAAGATTATCCGCCGGTCGAAGAAATTCGCGGCGCATGATCCTGAAAACAAATGCAAGGCGGGCGAAGTCGTCCGTATTCGCGAATGCAAACCGATTTCCAAGTCTAAGACCTGGGAAGTCATCTTCGACGACGCGTGAAGCGCTGACGTACAAGGACAAGATTAATGATTATCCCTGAATCCAACCTAGAGGTCGCCGACAACTCCGGCGCACGCCGTGTGCAGTGCATACGGATTCTGGGCGGCTCGAAGCGGCGCTGGGCGACTGTCGGAGACGTTATCGTCGTCTCGGTCAAGGAAGCTATTCCGCGTGGACGCGTGAAGAAGGGTGATGTGCATCGTGCCGTTATCGTTCGGACGTCCAAGGAAATCCGTCGCGCTGACGGAACGACCATCCGGTTTGATCGCAACGCGGCAGTGTTGTTGAACAATGCGAACGAACCGATTGGTACACGAATTTTCGGTCCGGTGACCCGCGAACTGCGAGCCCGGAAATACATGAAGATAATTTCTCTCGCCCCAGAAGTTCTGTAGGCGAGGGAATCGGAGCAAGTAAATGGCTGCGCGAATCAGAAAAGGCGACGAGGTGATTGTCATCTCCGGTCGTGACAAAGGTAAAAAGGGCAATGTGCTCAAGGTGATGGCCGATGATAATCGTGTCCTGGTCCAGGGTGTGCACATGGTGAAACGCCATGAGCGGCAGTCCCAGACCCAGCAGGGCGGTATCGTCGAGAAGGAAGCTTCGATTCACGTCTCTAATGTGGCGTTGATCGATCCTGATGGTGGTGAAGCAACCCGCGTCGGTTTCCGTTCGCTCGAAGACGGCCGCAAGGTCCGCTATGCAAAGCGGTCCGGCGAAGTGATCGATTAAGGAGCCGATGATGGGAACGCGTTTACAAGAAATCTACGCATCGGAAATCCGGGCAAAAATGCAGGAACAGTTCGGGTATTCTAATCCGATGCAGATCCCGCGCCTGGACAAGGTGGTCCTGAACATGGGTGTTGGCGATGCAGTCAACGATTCCAAGAAGGTCGACCACGCTGCTCGCGACATGACGGTTATTGCCGGCCAGAAGCCTGTGATTATCCGCGCGCGCAAGTCCGTTGCGACGTTTAAGCTTCGCGAAGGCATGCCGATCGGCGTCAAGGTGACGTTGCGGCGTGAGCGGATGTACGAATTTGTTGACCGCCTGGTCAATATTGCGCTTCCGCGCGTTCGTGACTTTCGCGGGCTGTCGGACAAGAGTTTTGATGGTCGTGGCAACTATGCCACGGGTATTACTGAGCAGATCATTTTCCCGGAAATCGATTACGATACGGTCGATGAATTCCGGGGTATGGACATCGTCGTTTGTACGACGGCACCCGACGACGAGCAGGCACGTGCCCTGCTTAAGGGTTTCAATTTCCCGTTTGCGATTTAACGGGATTGGGAGGAAGACATGGCAAAGAAAAGCGCCATTGAACGTAACGAAAAACGTCGCCGCATGGCCAAGAAGTTTGAGGCTAAACGCGAACGCCTGAAAGCGATCGCGAATAACCGTGACCTTCCGATGGAAGAGCAGTTCCAGGCCCGGCTGAAACTATCGGAGTTGCCGCGTAATGCTTCGAAGGGTCGGGTTCAGAGCCGTTGCGAAATCACGGGTCGTCCGCGGGGCGTTTACAAGAAATTCAAGATGTCGCGTATTGCACTTCGTGAGCTGGCTTCTTCCGGGCACATTCCCGGAATGGTCAAGTCGAGCTGGTAGGGGAAAACACCGATGACAATGACTGATCCCGTCGGCGATCTTTTGACCCGTATCCGTAATGGACAGAGGGCAAATAAAAGCGCCGTAACCGCACCGAGTTCAAAACTCCGGGCAAGTGTGCTCGAAGTGTTGAAGCGTGAAGGCTACATTCGCGGTTTCGAGACCGAAGAATTTCGTGATGGTCTCAACCAGCTGCGTGTCGAGCTGAAATACCATGATGGTTCGCCGGTAATCCGGCACATCCAGCGGGTATCGAAGCCTGGCCGTCGCGTCTACTCGAAGATTAAGGATCTTCCGTCCGTTTATAATGGGCTGGGTATTTCGATCCTGTCGACACCCCAGGGTGTCATGTCTGATAACGAAGCCCGCGCTGCCAATGTCGGCGGCGAGGTAATCTGCGAAGTCTTTTAGGGACGCAGGAGCAAAATTATGTCACGCGTCGGAATGGTGCCAGTTGAAGTTCCCAATGGGGTCGATCTTGAGATCGCCGCTGGGCAGATTACGGCTAAAGGTAAGCTGGGCGAATTGTCCATGAATGTTGTCGAGGACGTGAACATTTCACGTGAAGACAATCTGATTTGGGTGAAGCCCGCAAATGACGGTAAACGCGCGCGCATGATGTGGGGTACGACCCGCAGCCTGCTGAGCAATATCGTCACGGGTGTGTCCGAAGGGTTCACCAAGAGGCTTCTGATCACAGGTGTTGGTTATCGTGCGGCAATGCAGGGCAAGGACCTTGTCCTGCAGCTGGGCCATAGCCACGAAATCCGCTATCCGCTTCCGGAGGGCATCAAGGTTGATGTGCCGAACCAGACGGAAATCGTGATCTCGGGTGCGAATAACCAGGTGGTTGGACAGGTTGCTGCGGAAATTCGCAGCTATCGCAAGCCTGAACCCTACAAGGGCAAGGGCGTGAGATATGCAGATGAAATTATCATCCGCAAAGAAGGTAAGAAGAAATAGTCATGGCCGATACAGCGAGACTCGAAAAACGGCGCCGGGCGCGAGTCCGGAAGCAGGTACGGCGGACGGCAAATGGTCGCCCGCGGTTATCCGTGTTCCGTTCAAACAAGTATATTTATGCTCAGGTTATCGATGATGCGACCGGTATTACGGTGGCATCTGCTTCGAGCATCGAAAAAGACGTTACGAGCGGCGCCAGCCAGAATGTGGCCACAGAGGTCGGCAAACTGGTCGCGCAGCGCGCGTCTGAAAAAGGTATTAAATCGGTAGTGTTCGATCGTGGGCCCTATCTCTATCACGGCCGCGTTAAAGCGCTGGCCGATGCCGCCCGCGAAGGCGGGCTGGAATTTTAGGAGAGCGACGCATGGCACGGAATCCGAGACGCGACAACAGGCCTGACCGACAGGAACAGACCGATATTATCGACAAGCTTGTTGATATCAATCGTACTGCAAAGGTGGTGAAGGGCGGACGTAGGTTCGGTTTTGCCGCACTTGTCGTCGTGGGCGATCAGAAAGGTCGCGTTGGTTTTGGGTCGGGCAAGGCCCGCGAAGTCCCGGAAGCAATCCGCAAGGGCACAGAGAAAGCCAAGAAGAATATGATCCGCGTGCCGCTGCGCGAAGGTCGGACGCTGCATCACGATGTGCTTGGCCGCTACGGCGCCGGCAAGGTCGTACTGCGTGCGGCGCCTCCCGGAACGGGAATTATCGCTGGTGGCCCGATGCGCGCTATTTTTGAAACGCTCGGGCTTCAGGATGTGGTTGCCAAATCGATTGGTACACAGAATCCGCATAACATGATCAAAGCGACGTTTGACGCTCTGTCGAACCTACAGTCCCCTCGCATGGTGGCATCCCGGCGTGGCCGGAAGGTTGGCGAAATCGTCGGCCGCCGTGGCGAGGAGCAGGTGGAGGCCTGATAAATGGCAGACAGTAAAAAAAATATGGTCCGGGTTACCCAGACCGGTAGCCCGATTGGACGCCCGAAAGACCAGCGCGCTACGCTGGTCGGTCTTGGATTGAACAAGATGCATCGGACCAATGAGCTCGAGGATACGCCTTCGGTAAGAGGGATGATCAATAAAGTGAAGCATCTCGTTCGCGTAGAAGACTAGGCCTTCCTGAGCCTGGCGTTACGACAGCGGTGAATGTGAACGCGGTTGCACATTAATGTGCGCCTGCAGGAGTAAGACAAATGCGATTGAATGAGATTTCCGATAATCAAGGCGCGCGTGCCCCCCGCAAACGAGTGGGTCGTGGCATCGGTTCCGGTACCGGCAAGACGGCAGCCCGCGGTCATAAAGGCCAGAAATCGCGTAGCGGCGTCTCGCTCCTCGGTTTTGAAGGCGGCCAGATGCCGCTTTACCGTCGCCTGCCGAAGGGTGGCTTTACGAATATTTTCCGGAAAAACTACCGGATTGTTAATCTTAGCCGTCTGCAGACAGCAGTGGACGCAGGCAAGCTGGACGCCAGCAAGCCTGTAACGGAAGCCGCACTTGTCGAAGCCGGTGTGATCAAATCCGTGCGAGATGGTGTTCGCATCCTTGCAAAGGGCGAACTCAGTGCCAAATTGACAATAGATGTTTCGGGCGCGTCGAAAGGCGCGATCGAGGCCGTCGAAAAAGCGGGTGGCAGTGTCACCGTTAAGAAAATCGTCAAGCCGACGACAGCGACGCCGAAAAAGGCCAAAGGAAAGAAAGCCGGAGGCGACGTCCAGGAGTCGGGTAAGGAATAGTTTATGGCGTCAGCCGCCGAACAACTTGCCTCGCAGATTAACTTTTCGAACTTTGCGAAGGCTACCGAGCTGAAGAAGCGCATCTGGTTTACACTGGGTGCGCTCATCGTCTATCGGCTTGGTACATGGATTCCTCTGCCGGGAATCGATCCGTCGATCCTGCAGGATATCTTCCAGCAGCAGGCTGGCGGTATTCTCGGCATGTTCGATATGTTCGCGGGCGGCGCGTTCGGTCGGATGACCATTTTTGCATTGAATATCATGCCCTATATCTCGGCATCGATTATCATGCAGCTTCTCCAGGCTATTCATCCCCATTTCGAAGGCTTGAAGAAAGAGGGCGAAGTCGGCCGCAAGAAACTCAATCAGTACACGCGATACGGAACGGTGGTTCTGGCAACGTTGCAGGCCTATGGCATCTCGGTCGGCCTGGAAGGCATGACCGGTTCGCAGGGCGCTGCGGTGTCGGATCCCGGTGCTTTCTTCCGGGCGACGACGGTTATCACACTTGTCGGCGGAACGATGTTCCTCATGTGGCTCGGTGAGCAGATTACAGCGCGCGGTGTTGGCAACGGCATTTCGCTGATTATCTTCGCGGGCATCGTGGCTGAGATGCCGGCATCGCTGGTCGGTACGCTGGAACTCGGACGCACCGGTGCACTGTCTGCCCTGTTCATCATGTTCCTGCTGATCATGGCCGTCGCGGTCATCACCTTCATCGTGTATGTCGAACGAGCGCAGCGAAGGGTTTTGGTGCAATATCCAAAACGACAACAGGGCAATAAAATGTTCGGCGGTGAGAATTCTCATATTCCGCTGAAGGTCAACACGGCCGGTGTTATTCCGCCTATTTTTGCAAGCTCGTTGCTGTTGCTGCCGATCACGATTGCCAATTTTTCGGCCAATTCAGGGCCGGAATGGCTTGGGGTTATCACGGCCAGTCTTGGGCGCGGTCAGCCGATGTATCTGCTGCTCTATGCAGCGATGATCATTTTCTTTGCGTTCTTCTATACGTCGGTCGTCTTTAATCCGACCGAAACGGCTGACAACCTGAAAAAATACGGCGGGTTTGTGCCTGGCATTCGTCCGGGTAAAAACACCGCGGAATACCTCGATTTTATTCTGACCCGGTTGACGGTCGTGGGCGCTGCCTACCTGACAGCCATCAGTATCATGCCGGAGATTCTCATCTCTCAATACGGTGTGCCATTCTATTTCGGCGGAACCAGTCTGCTCATTGTCGTAACGGTGACAATGGATACTGTTGCCCAGGTGCAATCGCATCTGATTGCGCATCAGTATGAAGGGCTGGTCAAAAAATCCCGCCTGAAGGGGCGTCGAGGATGAACTTGATTCTGCTCGGTCCACCGGGTGCCGGGAAAGGCACTCAGGCGAAGCGTCTTGAAGACGGCCGCGGGCTTGTACAACTCTCGACCGGTGACATGCTGCGTGCAGCGGTCGCGTCGGGCAGCGAAGTCGGCAACCAGGCCAAGGCGATCATGGAACGTGGTGAACTGGTGTCGGATGATATCATGATCGCCATGATCAAGGATCGGATTCAGCAGCCTGATTGTGCGAACGGATTTATCCTCGATGGGTTCCCGCGCACCACAGCGCAGGCCGAAGCTCTCGACGTAATGCTGGCCGACATGGGACTGGCGCTCGATCACGTGGTCGAGATGAAAGTTGACGATACGGCACTCGTGGAACGTATCACCGGCCGGTACAGCTGTGCCAAGTGCGGTGCAGGGTATCACGACGAATTTCAGAAACCGGCTAAGGAAGGGATCTGCGACAGTTGCGGATCATCGGAATTCAGCCGGCGTAAGGACGATAATGCGGAAACTGTGACATCTCGGCTGGCTTCGTACCATACGCAGACAGCTCCGTTGTTGCCGTATTATGACGGAAAAGGCGTCCTCGCGGGCGTCGACGGAATGGCGGAAATTGACGAAGTAACGCGTCAAATTGAAGCCGTTCTGGAGGAGGGCTGAGTGGTTGACTTGAAGCTATTAGCCCCTATACTCCCGGCCCTTCGGTCTAAAGTGCCGACCGGGAAATTTTACATGATTTCAAAGACTTGAACGCTAAGGAGAAGGCGTAGTGGCTCGCATTTCGGGTGTAAACCTGCCAAACAAACCGGTGGCCATCGCGCTCACCTATATTTACGGCGTCGGTCGTACGTCTGCGGTTAAAATCTGTGAGGCGGCTAATGTCGCCTGGGATGTCCGTGCAAACGATCTCGGTGATGACGAGTTGTCGCGTATCCGTGACATTCTCGACCGGGAATTCACGATCGAAGGGGACCTGCGTCGCGAGACGGCCATGAACATCAAGCGTTTGATGGATATGGGTTGTTATCGTGGGCTGCGCCATCGTCGCGGACTTCCGGTCCGCGGTCAGCGGACGCATACCAACGCGCGGACGCGAAAGGGCAAAGCACGGCCCATTACCGGCAAAAAGAAATAGCCGGTTAAAAGGAAAAGAACATGGCTAGACAAGCAACGGCACGCGTCCGTAAACGCGAGCGCAAGAATATCACCTCCGGTGTTGCGCACGTGAATTCGACGTTCAACAACACGATGATCACGATCACAGATGCGCAGGGTAATTCAATTGCCTGGTCGTCTGCGGGGTCTCAGGGATTTAAGGGGTCGCGTAAATCGACACCTTATGCGGCGCAGATGGCTGCCGAGGATGCGGGCAAGAAAGCCCAGGATCACGGCGTCAAAACGCTGGAAGTACAGGTCAAGGGCCCCGGTTCGGGACGTGAATCTGCTCTGCGTGCGTTGCAGGCGGTAGGCTTTACGATCACGTCGATCCGTGATGTTACGCCTATTCCCCACAATGGTTGCCGTCCTCGTAAGCGCCGGCGCGTCTAAGGCGGAATAGCGACCTCGGTCTTATACGGCCGGTTAGAAGATTAAACACAGTGCGGCATATGCCGCTGAAGGATAACGGTATGACGGTCATTCACAGGAATTGGCAGGAACTAATCAAGCCTTCGAAGCTTGATATCGAAGCTGGTGAAGAAGCTTCACGTTTCGCGGTCATTACGGCAGAGCCGCTAGAACGTGGTTTCGCGACCACGCTCGGCAATTCGCTGCGTCGTATCCTTTTGTCCTCTTTGCAGGGCGCAGCTGTTACGGCTGTTCAGATTGACGGGGTTCTGCATGAATTCTCGTCCATTCCCGGTGTGCGTGAAGACGTCACCGATATCGTTCTGAACATCAAGTCGCTGGCACTCCGCATGCACGGCGAAGGACCCAAGCGCATCACGCTTGCGGCCACCGGGCCGGGTGAAATCACTGCCGGCATGATCGAAGCAACCCATGATATCGAGATCATTGATCCTGATGTCGTGATCTGCACGCTCGATGTCGGCGCAAAGATTTCGATGGAAATGACTGTCGATACCGGCAAGGGATATGTTCCCGCGGTTGATAACCGGGCGGAAGATTCACCGATCGGTCTTGTGCCGGTAGATGCCGTGTTCAGTCCGGTGCGTCGTGTTGCTTACCGGGTCGAGAACGCCCGCGTTGGCCAGCGTACCGACTATGACAAGCTGATTATGGAAGTCGAAACCGATGGGACGATTTCACCTGAGGACGCGGTTGCTCTGGCAGCTCGTATCCTTCAGGACCAGCTTCAGATGTTCATCAACTTCGAAGAGCCGCGCGCGATTCAGGAAACGGTGGAAGCGGCAGAACCTGCCTTCAACCGTAACCTTCTCCGCAAGGTTGACGAGCTTGAACTGTCCGTTCGGTCGGCAAATTGCCTGAAGAACGACAACATCATCTATATCGGCGACCTGGTTCAGAAGACCGAACAGGAAATGCTCCGCACGCCGAATTTCGGGCGGAAATCGCTGAACGAGATCAAGGAAGTCCTGACGACGATGGGGCTCAACCTTGGTATGGAAATCACCGAATGGCCTCCTGAGAACATCGAGGACATGGCGAAGCGTCTGGAAGAGCCCTACTAGGGCACCGGACTGCAAGAGAAGAAGAGGAAAGTACAATGCGCCATCGTATGAGCGGCAGAAAGCTCAATCGAACCAGTTCGCACCGTAAGGCGCTGTTCGGTAATATGGCAGCGGCCCTGATCAAGCACGAGCAGATCAAGACGACGCTGCCTAAGGCAAAAGAACTACGCGGGATCGTTGATCGGCTGATCACGCTCGGCAAGCGGGGCGATCTTCATGCCCGGCGTATCGCGATTTCGCGTCTGCATGGTGACAAACAGCTGGCTGATAAGCTGTTTTCGGCCCTGGCCGAGCGCTATAAGGACCGTCCTGGCGGATACACACGGGTTCTGCGGGCGGGCTTCCGCTACGGAGATTCCGCACCCATGGCGGTTATCGAACTTGTTGACCGTGATCTCGATGCGAAGGGCCTTGATTCAGGACCCGTCGAGATCCGCGAAGACGTTGAAGAGGAAGCAATGGCTTGATGCCTGTCCTGTCGACAGAAAATCGGGGCGGCCTTTGGGCCGCCCTTTTTCGTTTGAACAAGATATCTGCAGAAATGATAAACTGAACAGATGAAGAGCAGCGTTTCCCGACAATTCTGTGTAGCCTTGGTTGCCGCAATGCTGGTTGGTCCCGGTGTTTCGGTAGGCGCGGATGAAAAGCGCGTCCCGGCCTCGCGGGCGGATATCAATCTGTCCTTCGCACCCCTGGTGAAATCCGCAGCCCCGGCTGTGGTCAATATCTATACCCGCCGCGTGGTCCGTTCACGGCGGACGTCGCCGCTATTTAACGATCCTTTCTTCCGGCGGTTTTTCGGCAACCAGTTCCCGCCGGGCAGTCGTCAGAACCAGCGTGTTCAGAATTCCCTCGGTTCCGGGGTGATCGTCAGCGCGGATGGTTTGATTGTGACGAACCATCACGTGATTGATAAAGCCGACGAAATTACCGTTGTTCTGACAGACCGGCGTGAGTTCGAAGCGGAGGTTGTGACACGGGATGACGGAACAGATCTCGCTGTACTCCGGATAAAATCCAACGACGAAAAATTGCCGTTTCTGAAACTGCGGGATTCAGACACGCTTGAGGTCGGAGATCTGGTCCTGGCGATCGGAAACCCCTTTGGTGTGGGGCAGACCGTCACAAGTGGCATCGTCTCGGCACTGGCCCGGACGGCGCGCGGCGTCAGTGATTTTGGATTTTTTATCCAGACGGATGCCGCCATTAACCCGGGTAATTCCGGCGGAGCGCTGATTTCGTTGGATGGTGGACTGATCGGTATCAACACCGCGATCTATTCGCGCGGCGGTGGCTCTAACGGGATCGGGTTTGCGATTCCGTCCAATATGGTCGCAACGGTTATTGGCAGTGCGCTGTCGGGCGGGCAGGTGGTTCGTCCATGGCTTGGCGCCCGTGGGCAGACGGTCGATTCCGATCTGGCGCGTTCACTAGGTCTGTCACGGCCATCGGGAGTGTTGATAAATTCGGTCCATCCAAATGGTCCGGCGGCGAAGGCTGGTGTGAAAGTCGGGGACGTCGTGGTCTCGGTCAACGCCAAGGAAATCGCCGATGCCAATACCCTTAAATTTCGGATCGCGACGCTTAGCGTCGGGACGTCGGCCGCATTTTCTGTGATGCGTCGCGGGCAAGTTGTTGATATTTCGGTGCCGTTACAGGCAGCCCCGGAAATCCCGCAGCGCGACCTGTCGCTTATAAGCGGCAGCAACCCTTATACGGGGGCGGAGGTCGCCAACCTTTCGCCGGCTCTTGCCGAGGAGATCTCGTTCGATACTGATGCGGCCGGTGTGGTCGTGATGCGGGTCAAAAGGGGCTCGCCGGCAGACCGGATAGGCCTGGAGCCGGGCGACATCCTGTTGCGCCTTAACGGCACTGAAATCGTCTCTGTGTCCAAGCTGAGGCAGATGGTCAGGCGGGAATATTCGAACTGGCGTATTGAGATCGTTCGTGGCGGTCGCACGCTTCAACTGGTTATCAGGGGCTAAGGGAATGGCCGTCGGCACAGGCAGTCTGTTCGAGGGCGATGCGCCGCGACCGCTTGCGGATAGCCTGCGGCCGGCATCATTGGAGGAAGTTCTCGGCCAGGATCATCTGCTCGGAGCTGAAGCGCCACTCGGGCGCATGACTCGCGAAGGACGCCTGACATCGATGATCCTCTGGGGCCCGCCGGGAACCGGGAAAACGACGATTGCACGCCTATTGGCGGGCCGAACCGATTTACACTTCGAGCCGTTATCGGCTGTTTTTTCCGGTGTCGCTGATCTCAGGAAGGTTTTCGAACGCGCGAAGGAAAGGCGCGTTGGCGGGCAGGGTACCCTGCTATTCGTGGATGAGATACATCGGTTCAACAGGGCGCAGCAGGACGGTTTCCTACCCTATGTCGAGGACGGCACCGTAATCCTGGTCGGCGCGACAACGGAAAACCCTTCTTTCGAACTCAACGGCGCACTTTTGTCGCGTAGTCAGGTGTTCGTGCTCAACAGGCTCGGTCATGAAGCACTGGAATCGCTGCTGGCGCGGGCGGAGACGGAAATCGGAAGAGTGCTGCCGTTGACCGCAGAGGCACGCAGCGCCGTTTGCGCGATGGCGGATGGCGACGGGAGGTACCTGCTGAATCTTGCCGAAGAAATCGCCACGCTGAACCCTGACGATATGCTCGACGTCACCGCATTGACCAAGGCCATTCAGAGACGTGCGCCGCTATACGACAAGTCTCAGGAAGCCCATTACAACCTGATAAGCGCGCTGCATAAATCACTTCGCGGGTCCGATGCGGATGCCGCGCTTTACTGGCTGGCCCGCATGCTGACGGGGGGCGAAGATCCGCGCTATATCGCGCGTCGCCTGACGCGTTTCGCTGTTGAAGATATCGGCCTGGCCGACCCGGATGCGCTGCCGCAATCTCTGGCAGCATGGGAGGCTTATGAACGTATAGGCTCGCCGGAAGGGGACCTGGCGATCGCGCAGTGTGTGCTGTACCTCGCGACCGCACCGAAGTCGAATGCGGTTTACAGGGCGCTGTCCCGGGCGAATAAAGCGGCATCCGAAACCGGATCACTCGCGCCGCCGAAGCATATCCTCAACGCACCAACCTCCCTGATGAAAGACCTCGGCTATGGGGATGGCTACCAGTACGATCACGATACCGCGGACGGGTTTTCAGGGCAGGACTATTTTCCCGATGAAATGAACCGTGCCAACTTCTACCAGCCTGCAGACAGAGGCTTCGAGCGTGATGTAAAGAAGCGTCTGGAATACTGGCAGAAACTGCGGGATCGTGTCCCCACTGATGATTGCTGATAAACGATGAAAACACTTCTACTCGTCGCCCTTGGAGGCGCTTTGGGCGTTTCATGCCGATACGGTGTCGGCGTTGTGGCGGCTCACTTTGGTGGCACTCAATTCCCATGGGGGACGTTTTTGGTCAATATCGCCGGGTCGTTTGCTCTTGGCGTGGCGGTCACATTGATGACGTTCACCTGGTCGCCGTCGCCGGAACTCCGCGCTTTTGTTATGGTCGGTGTTCTTGGCGGGTTTACGACGTTTTCGGCGTTTTCACTCGACGTCGTCCTGATGATTGAGAGAGACCGGCTTGCCCTGGCGGCCATTTATATGACGGGCACAGTCGTGATCTCGATTGTGGGACTGTTCGCCGGGCTGCGCCTTACACGGATGGTGTTGGCATGAGCCAGGTTGAAACACGTCATGTTGGCGCGAACGAGTCAGATATCAGGGTTGATCGCTGGTTCAGGAGACATTTTCCGGCTCTGAAACATGGCCGACTGGAAAAGATGCTCCGGACAGGCCAGATCAGGGTGGATGGCGGACGGGTCAAGGCGTCGACCCGATTGATGGAGGGGCAGGCCATCAGAATTCCCCCTATGCAGGATACCGACCGGGCAGCGCGCCCCGCGGAGCGGACCGAGGTCAGCGCCGAGGATGCGGCGTGGATAAAGTCGTTGGTGCTGTATTCCGATGACGACATGATCGCGCTGAACAAGCCCCCAGGGATTGCAGTTCAGGGCGGCCGCAAGGTCGCCCGACATATCGATGGTTTGCTTGGCGCTCTTGCGAATGAGGGCGATGGAAGACCCAAGCTGGTGCACCGGCTCGACCGGGATACAAGCGGCGTGCTGCTGATCGCCCGCCGGGCCGATGTGGCGGCGAGGCTGGGGGAAATATTTCACAGCAGAAATGCGCAGAAGACATATTGGGCGCTGGTTGTCGGCGTGCCGCGTCCCCGGGAGGGGATGATAAATGCGCCCCTCGCGAAACAGGCCGACCATCAGGGGCGTGAAAAGATGGTTGTCGATCTTGAAGAGGGTAAATCGGCGACGACCGATTACGAAGTCGTCGAAAACGCCGCGCGAAGGGCCGCATGGCTCGCCTTGCATCCGCATACCGGCCGGACCCATCAATTGCGCGTTCATTGTGCTGCAATCGGCACCCCGATTCTGGGCGATGGCAAGTATGGCGGCAGTGAATCACGGCTTGATGGCGTGCCGGGTTCCGACAAGCTGCACCTGCATGCCCGCGCAATAACCTTCCCGCAGCCTTCCGGTGGCGAACTGACAATAACGGCACCGCTCCCCAAGGAGATGAGAAAGACCTGGGAGTTCCTGGGCTTTGATCCAAGTATGAAAGAATTCAACTAGATGAGTGACAGACTGAAGCTCGCGGCGTTCGATCTTGATGGAACGCTGCTGAACAGCATCCCGTCGATCGTGGTGGGTGTTACCGCCTGTTGGGATGCGCTGGGTTTTCCCGAAGTAACACCGGATCAAATCCGTAATATCATCGGCCTCCCGTGGGAGCAGAGTATTGAAATTCTGAACCCGGGCGCGGGAGAGCGCGAAGTTGCGATGATCAAGGAATATCACGCTGAAATCGCGCGAGGAGAACGCGCTGCACCTGATCGTCCGCCCGAGACGATCTTTCCGGGGGCAATTGACGCTCTCGACCGGCTCGAAGCGAATGGTTACGTCCTGGCGATTGTCACCAGCCGTTCCAACCGCCGCTTTCAGGACCTGATCGATAATGCAGGTTTGGCTGGTCGGTTCGTTTCTGTGAAGACCGCGGACCAGGGGCCGGGAAAACCGAATCCCTTCCTGCTCAATGAGGCGATGCGTGAAGCAGGGGTCGATCGCGAGGATACCGTGATGATTGGCGATACCACCTATGACGTCCTGACGGCGCGCAATGCGGGTACGGGGGCGGTTGGCGTGACATGGGGTGTGCATCCTGCGGAGGACCTTCACGGTGCCGGCGCACATCACGTCACGGATGCGTTTGAAGACCTGCATGATATTATTGAAGGGCTGACGAACGGAGGGTTCGCTGCGTGAAAAGGTTTTATAAATCCGTCGGGGTTGCCGAGGAAGAAAGCGGTTTTTCGATCCGGCTCGACGAACGACCGGTGAAAACCCCGGCAAAAAACCCGTTACTGTTGCCAAACCGCCCTTTGGCCGAAGCTGTTGCGAATGAGTGGGACGAGCAGCCTGAAGATATCGATACCTATAAAATGCGCCTGACCCGACTTGCAAACAGCGCAATCGACCGGGTTACCGAGCATCGTGACGCGGTTATCAGGGAAGTCGCCGGTTTTGCCGATACCGACCTGGTTTGTTACCGCGCAGCCGATCCAGTCCCACTCGCTGAACGCCAGGAAGAGGGGTGGGGGCCGTTGGTGTCGTGGGTGGCGGATCGCCATGGTATCGAATTCACGATCACGACTGGTCTGCTACCGGTCGACCAAAGCGCCAGCTCGCTCATGGCGGTTAAGGCGGTCGTAAAGTCATTTGACGTATTTTCCCTGGCGGGGCTGCATCTGGTTACGTCGGCTTGTGGTTCGATCGTTCTCGGGCTGGCGGTTGCCGACGGCCGGATAGACGGGGCTTCCGCATGGGAATTATCGCTGATCGACGAGACATTCCAGATAGATAACTGGGGTGAAGACCCTGAAGCGACGAAGCGCCGGGCAGGCCTGCTGGACGATATCACCGCAGCTGCCGAATACCTTCGCCTGTGCAAGGCGGTTCATTGAAGTCGGTACATGTTGTTATCTCCGGCCGTGTCCAGGGTGTTTGGTATCGGGCCTGGACAGAGGGAGAAGCGGCCGGACGTGGTCTCAATGGCTGGGTGCGTAACCGTTCGGACGGGACCGTCGAGGCCGTGTTTAGCGGCACGGAAACGGAGGTCGCAGCGATGCTTGATGCCTGTAAAACGGGCCCCCGACTCGCCAGCGTTAAAGAGGTTGTTTTTGAACCTTGCGATCCGCCGCCACAGGGTTTTACGAAACGCCCGTCGGAATAACGGTCGAACGCCCGAAAACGGTTTCAAATGACTCTTTGAGCGCGATGTCGACATCTTCGACCGTCGCATCGACCCCCAGGTCGCGGAGTGACGTCACACCGTGCTGACTGATGCCGCAGGGGACGATCCCGTCATAATGGCTGAGGTCGGGACAGATATTCAGCGATACCCCGTGAAAGCTTACCCAGCGCCGTAGCCGCACGCCGATCGCCGCTATTTTGTCTTCCTGGCCCGGGAGCCCCCCGTGACGGCCCCGGTCTACCCATATCCCGACACGGCCTTCCCGACGTTCTCCGTTTACGCCGAAGGTCGCCAGCGTAACGATCATCCATTCTTCGAGGTCACGAACGAAGCGTCGTATGTCCCGACCGCGTTGGTTTATGTCCATCATCACGTATCCGACCCGTTGGCCAGGCCCGTGATAGGTGAATTCACCGCCCCGGCCAGCCTGGAAAACAGGGAATTTGTGGGCGTCGAGCAAGTCGGCGTCATCGGCACTTGTCCCGGCGGTATAGAGCGGCGGGTGCTGTACCATCCATACCTGTTCGTCTGAGTGACCCGATGAAATGCCGGCGACGCGCTCTTCCATCTCGGTGACAGCGTTGGGGTAGGGAATAAAATCGTTGGAAATGCGCCATTCTACCGGCGTGCGCGTATTCATTGCTTCTGTGCCCTTGCAGTCGTAACACCAATTTGGTATGTCACATCGCCTTGAAAAAGCAAGAAATTCGGAGTTTTTAATCGAATTGCGGTCGTGGCGGAATTGGTAGACGCGCAGCGTTGAGGTCGCTGTGGGAGAGATCCCGTGGAAGTTCGAGTCTTCTCGACCGCACCAGATTAACCCAGGCCCGCCGGTAAACGAGCGGGCCTGGTTTTTTTTAACGTCTGTCGGTGATAAACGCCGTAGACTGAAAGAAGAAGCGCATGGCGGAGACTGCAGCCGAATTAGAGGTTGGCGAAGATGTCCTGCCTGTTCAGGCAGCGGATCTTCTTGGCCTTAACCCGGATGTCATCCGGGATGCAATCATTGCCCTTGATTCCGACGATGGCGCAGCAATCCTCGAGATTGTCGAACCGCTGCACCCGGCCGAGATCGCTGATCTGATCGAAATGCTGCGCGGTCCGATGCGGACCCAGCTTGTCGAGTTGCTTCGCCCAAAGTTCGATCCCGAAATTCTGTCCGAGCTGGATGAAACTGTCCGTGATGAAGTCGCGGAACAGCTTGGAACCGAGACTATTGCCAAAGCCATAGCGGCGCTGGATTCCGATGATGCGCTTAATCTGATCTCGACACTCGAGGAGACCAAGCAGCGGCGCGTCCTGCACGCGATATCTTTTGCTCTGCGGTCAATGCTCGAGGAAGGCCTGGCGTTCCCGGAGGAGAGTGCCGGCCGTCTGATGCAGCGCGAGTTTGTTGCGGTTCCGGCATTCTGGACCGTCGGTGAAGTGATCGACTTTCTGCGTGAAAGCGATGATCTGCCGGATGATTTCTATGATGTTTTCGTCGTCGATCCGCGTCATCGGTTGATCGGTTATGTTGCGCTGAACCGGATATTGCGCGCGAAGCGGCCAGTAAAAATACGAGACATCATGATTGACGAATTTGTCTCGGTTCCGGTTCAGATGGACCAGGAAGAAGTCGCTTATGTTTTTGCGCAGCAGGATCTGGTTTCCGCGCCGGTTGTTGACCAGTCGGAGCGCCTGATTGGTGTGATCACGATCGATGATATCGTCGATGTTATCCATCAGGAGGCCGAGGAAGATCTCATGCGGCTCGGCGGCGTTCAGGAAGATGATCTCTATGCGGCCGTTCTCGACACCGGCAAAGCGCGGTTTATGTGGCTTTTCGTCAATCTGATCACGGCGGTATTGGCATCGGTTGTCATCGGGTTATTCCAGGGGACTATTGAACAGGTCGTGATGCTGGCAGTGCTGATGCCGATTGCGGCGTCTATGGGCGGAAATGCCGGCACACAGACCCTGACGGTTGCCGTCCGCGCCCTTGCGATGAAGGAACTTACGACGACCAATGCTTTCCGGGTGCTGTCAAAGGAGGTCCTTGTCGGCACCTTCAACGGGCTGCTGTTTGCGGTGATTATTGGCGTCATCGCGTCCATCTGGTCCGGCAGCATAGCTATTGGCGCCGTAATTGCGGCCGCGATGGTCATTACGATGATTATTGCGGGGCTCGCTGGTGCTGCAATACCGCTCGGTCTGTCGCGTACGCGTTTCGATCCGGCAATTGCATCCGGCGTATTTCTGACGACAATTACGGATGTTGTCGCATTCTTGGCATTTCTGGGCCTTGGCGCCTGGTTTCTGGTCTGAAATCAGGCATTTCCGGCGTTGATACGTCACCTTGGGCTCCGCAATAGGTTAACCCGGGTTTAAGACCTCTCGTGTATTACATTTTGGGTGGCGTTCGCAGGGATTGGGCGCCGAAATCCTATCCCAAAGTCAGGGCGGGAGAGACGATGACAGCATTACCCGTAGATTTTGCGCAGCTCAGCGTGATGGTCGTCGACGATAATCGCCACATGCGGGCCCTGATTTGTTCCATCCTGCGTGCATTGAGTATCAAAAAATTAAAGGAAGTCGGCGATGGTGAGGCCGCTCTTGAGGAAATCACCGCTTTTCAGCCCGATATCCTGATCACCGACTGGCATATGGAGCCTATGGATGGCACGACTTTGGTGAAAGCGCTCCGTCATTCTTCAGTCGAGACGACCCGGTATATGCCGATAATCATGCTGTCGGGGCATTCGGACACCACGCGCGTGCGTGAAGCCCGGGACAGCGGCGTGAATGATTTCCTGACAAAGCCCGTATCGGCCAAATCGCTCTTGGCGCGCTTGATTACGATCATCGAGAATCCGCGGCCGTTTATCAAAACGGAGCACTATTTTGGCCCCGACAGACGCCGTCATGACATGGGGCCGCCTCATGACATCGCCGAACGTCGTTCAGGCGAGGCGGTGGCAGCCGAAGAGGCGCCGGCCGAGTTGTCGCCTGAAGAAGTGCTGGCAGGTTAAGGGGACTGCAATGAGTGAAACCGCAGCGCAAACGATTACACCTCCGAACCCGTTGGCGAAAGCCATACCCGGGGGTGGTCCGGCGAAGATCGATCCCAATGTTCTGCGCCAGGCGGAGCAGGCAGTGGAGGATTTGCAGGGCGATTACCCAAGCTGGGCCCAGAAGGATATCGATAGCCTCCGTGCGGCTGTTGAAGATGCTCAGAAAGACCCCGGGGTGCTCCCGCAGGCGATTGCGGAAATCTACAAGTGCGCGCTTGATCTCAAGGGGCAGGGTGGCGGTTTCGGGTATGACCTGATCACATCGATTGGCGACCTGCTGACAAAGTTCATGGAAGAGCGCGAGGCGGTCAGTACGCGTGATTTCGAGATTATCTGCGCGCATGTCGATGCGATGCAGGCGGTTATACGCCAGGATATCAAGGGTGATGGCGACAAGATCGGCAATCAGATCGTTGATGGGCTGAGTGAGCTCGTTCTCAAAGAAGACTGAGCTTTTCCACAGATTTATCGCCCTTAGCGCTGGTCCGGGCGCAGCCGATCGACAATATTGCTTTTATGACTGTTCATCTGATCAAACTGGCTGTCGGCATAGACAGCCTTTCGCATTTGGCCGAGCGCCAGGCGCAGCGGGTCTCCGATATGGCGGCGACGGGAGAGGCCCCTTTACTGCGTAATCTCACGCGGTCAACGCCACGCCGTCGCGACGAAGTGCTCGACGGTGGGTCCATCTATTGGGTCATCAAAGGGGCGGTTCGCGCAAGACAGCGTATTGTGGATATCGACACGGCGATAAATCACAAGGGCTTGCCGCGCTGCGCATTGGTTTTTGACCCTGAGCTCGTACCGGTGCGTGCGCGCCCTCAGCGGGCCTTTCAGGGGTGGCGTTATCTCGAACCCGCGGATGCGCCCGAAGACGCGATAGGCGGGCTTGACCAGTCTGATGACATGCCTGCCGAAATGGCGGAAGAGCTGCGTGCTCTCGGGTTGCTGTAGCTTCCCGGTCTTCGTCTAACCCTTGAGGAGCTTCTGCAGCTTGATATCAGGGTCCGCCAGGGATGCCGCCTCGAATTTCTTGCCCGACGTCATCATGCGCCGGGTGAAGCGCAAGTCCCGCGCGTTATTGATGGCGGCGGCGCCCTGGATTTCGCCTTCTTTCAGGTAAAACTCGATGAATTCGCCGGCGTCGCGGTCGCCGCGTATAACGGTTTCATCCCAGTTTTCGGGCAGCCCCATCATCTGGATGTTTGCATCGTACTGATCTGACCAGAACCAGGGTATTTCAGCATAGGGCTGCATCGTACCGAGCATCGCTTTCGCGGCATTGATCCCCTGATTCTGTGCATTTTCCCATGATTCGAGCCGAACGCGTCGACCCAGAAGGGCGTTGGGGTGATTGGTCACGTCGCCGGCGGAGAAAATATCAGGATGAGAAGTCTGCCCGTGCTCGTCGACGACAATCCCGTTATCAATGCTCAGTCCCGCCTGTTCCGCCAGTTCTGTATTCGGGATCAGCCCGATACCGACCACCGCAACATCGCAGGGAATGGCTGTTCCGTCGCCGAGAACAGCCCGTTGCAGCTTGCCATCGCCTTCAAAGTGATCGAACGCGGCTGACAGGCGAATCTCCACACCGTGGCTCACATGCAGTTCATGCACCCAGGCCGACATTTCCGGTGTCAGCGCACGCGCGCAGACCCGGTCGGCAAGTTCAATGACCGTGGCGTTGGCGTCTCTTTTGCGCGCCGCCGCCGCAACTTCAAGGCCAATCCAGCCGGCGCCGATGACCAGCACGTTTGCACCGCTTACCAACCGCGCCCTGATACCCTCTGCATCCTCGATGGAGCGCAGCGTGTAGACACCATCGAGATCCGCCCCGTCCACGGGCAGGGGACGTGCACGTCCGCCGGTCGCGATCATCAGCTTGTTCCAGCCGATGGTCTCGCCGTTACCGAGTGAAAGGGTGTGACCATCAGCATCAATCGCGGAGACGGAAACCCCCAGGCGCAGTTCTATGCCGGCGTCCTCCAGCGTACCGGGAGGCCAGAGCAGACAGACGTCCTTTTCGGCATCGCCAAGCAGAACTTCCTTGGACAACGGCGGTCGTTCATGCGGGGGAAAATTTTCGTCACCAATAATGATGACGCGGCCTTCGAACCCTTCATCGCGCAGGGTCTTGGCAGTCCAGCCGCCGGCCTGGCCGGCGCCGATAATGACGAATGTCTGGTCAGTGGTCATAGGTTGGGTCCGGCTCAGCCGTTCGGCAGGCCTACGAGAATGTCGTCGCCCTCGATCTTGATTTCATAGGTCGCAAGATCAACGGTTGCGGGCGGCGTTTCGGCCTTGCCGGTTTTGATGTTGAACTGCGCGCCATGCAGGGGGCATTCAATGCAGTCGCCTTCGATATAGCCGTCTGACATCGATGCATAGGCGTGGCTGCAGATGTCGTCCATGGCGTAATATTCGCCGCCGAGATTGATAATCGAGACTTCCTTGCCTTCGACAATGACCTGTACGGCCTCGTCTTCGTCAAGCTGGCCCATTTTTACAACTGGGTGAAAAGTTACGTCACTCATAATTCATTCCGTTTTCGGTTGTTTGATGTGGGGCGCGAATTCGCGCTAAAGACCGGCCGAGTTTACTCAAGCGTCGAACGCCCCTCAACCGCTATCGGGCATTTCTGTGCGGGAAAAGAGGTCATGAAGCCTTGAAAGGTGATCTTTCATTTCTGCCGCGGCTTCTGCCGCTTCCCGATTTCGCAGCAACTGCATGAAACGCCGGCGGGATTTGATGATATCAGCCGTATCTTCAGCCGTAATAGGGCGGTGGACCGAGCGCAGCAGGTCCATCAGGGTCCGCATCATCAGAACAAGAACCGGATTTCCGGTCGCTTCCGCCAATAGGACATGGAATTCCATATTCAGCGCGGCTTTTGCGTCCATATCCCGGGCCTGGGTGAGTTCCTCGACCTGATCGATGTTCTGGTCCAGAAGATCGAAAGCCGTTATTGTGCCTTTGGCGGCCGCGATTGCCACGATCGCGGTCTCGATAGACAGGCGCGCTTCTGTCACGTCGGCGAGATTGCTTCCGCCGAGATGCATCAGGTCTTCCATTGACTGTGCAACGGCACTGGGGTTGCCGTCCGTGATGAAAGCGCCGCCACGTGCCCCTTTATGCAGTGATATCAACCCGGCGTGTTCGAGGGACCTCAGGGCTTCGCGGAGCGCATTTCGGCTGGTGCCCAGTTGCTGAGCCATCTCCCGTTCAGGCGGAAGTTTGTCGCCCGTGCGGAGTTTGCCGTCTCTAATCTGGTCACGCACCTTGTTGGCGATGATTTCAAACGTGCGTTCGGCGCGCACCGGGGCAAAATCATCCATGGGGTGGGGCCTTCATCGGAGCGTTGGTGTTGACCTGATCCTTCATAATGGTTTAATGGTAGTACCAATAATTATTCTGGGCAAGATTAAAGTCGGATTACCGCGGATTACCGCGGATTGCCGGGAGCTAAGTGCTAACATGATCGTTCGGCAGGAAAGAGATATACTGCGTACGGCAGACCGAAGGGGCGAATAGAATGGCGACGGATATCAAGAACCTTGTGACCTGGCCTGATGATGGAGTCAGCCGGATACCAATCCAGATATATACAGACCCCGACATATATACGGAGGAGCAGCAGCGGATATTTCGCGGCCCGATCTGGAGCTTCGTTGGCATGGCCGATGAGATCGCGAAACCCGGCGATTATCAGACGACCTATATCGGGGACACGCCTGTCATCGTCCTGCGTGACCTTGAAGGGGACGTGCAGGTTATCGTCAACCGGTGCGCACATCGCGGTAATCTTGTCTGCATCGCGAAGGAAGGTCATACGGAAGAACTCACCTGCGTTTATCACAACTGGCGCTATGATCTGCAGGGAAACCTGAAGAGTGTTGCCTTTGGAAAAGGTGTTGGAAAACAAGGTGGTATGCCTGATGACTTCAAGCGTGAAGATAACGGGATGCAGCGCCTCAAGTGCGAAGTATATGCCGGCCTCGTATTCGCGACATTCTCCGAGGAGGTCGCGCCGTTGACCGAATGGCTCGGCGCCGAGATGGTCGAAAACATCGACCGCGTCGTGGGCCGCGGCATGGTGCTGCTCGGCACATACAGCCAGTACATGCCGAATAACTGGAAGCTGTACATGGAGAACGTACGGGATTCATACCACGCCAGTATCCTGCATATGTTCCAGGCGACTTTCCGGATCAACCGGTTGTCCATGAAGGGCGGTATCAAGCTTTCAGACGGCGGTTGGCATCACATCAGTTATTCGATTGCCGAGACGGACAAGGAAGAGTCGGAGTACGATTCAAAGAAGCTCCGAGCGGTGAAGGACGGTTATACGCTGGCAGATCCGAGCCTGGTAAAGGGGTGGCGTGAATTCGACTGCGGGACGACGCTGGCTATACAGTCCACTTACCCGAATTTCGTCGTCCAGCAGATCAGCAATTCCCTGGCACTGCGGCTGTGCCTGCCCAAGGGACCTGAAGAATGCGAGTTGTTATGGTGGGTGTTCGGGACGCCGGAAGATACTGAAGAACAAAGAGAAATAAGGATAAAGCAATCCAACATGATTGGCCCGGGCGGGGTAATCTCGATGGAAGACGGTGTCGTCGGCGGCTGGATCCAGCGGGGCACGAAACGCGACCAGGACAAGTCGACCATCGTCCAGATGGGCGGCCGGGATATTGCGCCCAGCGCTGAGGGGCGCGCGACGGAGGTGTCCATTCGCGGCTTCTGGCAGGGTTACCGCGATTGCATGGGAGTCTGATCATGGATGGATCAATCAGCGTATCCGGCGATGCGCGGCAGCTGATCACCGACCTTATCATTGACTACGCACACGCGATCGATGACGACCGGCTCGAATCCTGGGCGGATTTTTTCACCGATGATTGCAGCTACCGGATCATCAACCGCGAAAACCATGACAAGGGCCGGGTTGTCGGCATCATGGATTGTTCGAGCAAGGGCATGCTGCAGGACCGAATCCTGGCGCTGCGCGAAGCAAACGTGTTCGAACCGCATACCTATCGTCATATCGTATCGGGCACCCGGATTGTCGGGCAGGACGGCGATGTGTTCAGCGTTGAAACATCGTTTCTCGTTGTCAGAATCATGCAGGAAGGCGATATGGCCATATTCTGCACCGGTAAATACATCGATGAAGTCGCAGTGACGGGCGGTACGGCCCGGTTCCGCAGTCGCCTCGTGGTCTGCGATTCCAACCGCATCGATACGCTTATTGTCATTCCCATCTAGGACACCCCTTTGACCGCAAAACCCCGTATTGCCATCGCCATCGGCGATCCTGCCGGCATTGGCCCGGAAATAGCGCTCAAGGCGGCGTTGAACAGAGGTGTGAGGGAGTTCTGTGAGCCGATAATCGTAGGTGATACAGAGGTTCTCGCACGTTATGCGCATACGCTGCGTAAAACCCCGCCGGAGAACATCGTTGATCTCGGCGCGATGAACGTGAATTTCCTGACACCGGGCGAGAGCGATGCTGCCTGCGGGCGCGCGATCCTCGAATACGCTGGTCGCGCGATTGATATGGCGACGTCCGGAGAGGTCGACGCGGTGGTTGCCTGTCCGCAGACGCAGTCATCGATCAAATCGGCGGGGATCGAGTTCGACGGCTATCCGTCCTACGTGGCAAAGCGCACCGGGACCGACCCGGATGATGTTTTCATGATGCTGGTGTCGGATCGCCTCCGTATCGCGCATGTCACGCTGCATGTCGGCGTTCGCAAGGCGCTGGACATGATCGACCATGAACGTATCGTGCGGACCCTGAAGGCTGCTGACGTCGCGTTGAAACGCATCGGGATAGCGTCACCGCGTATAGCGGTATCAGGTATTGATCCCCATGCGGGAGAGGGCGGGCTGTTCGGCAGCGACGATATCGAGATCGTCGCGCCTGCTATCGCAGAGGCCCGAAATGCCGGAATAGACGCCTCCGGGCCGTTCGGCGCAGATACGATGTATCTGGATGAAAGCTTCGATGCCTATACCGTTATGTTCCATGATCAGGGACATATTCCGGCAAAACTGATCGGTTTTACCGGAACGGCCGCGTTTGCCATCGGGACACCGATCCTGTTTTCATCGGTGGCGCATGGCAGTGCGCTGGATATCGCGGGCAAGGGAAAAGCCGACCCGTCAGCCCTTATATGGACGCTGAAGCAGATTTCCGGGGCTGCCGTCAGCCCCGGTTAGTCAGTTCTACTCGGTGACGGAAAACGCGACCGAGCCCAGTCCCTGAACGCTGTTGCGAACATGGACACCCGGGCGCAGGGCCTCTGCTGCCGTTGCACCGCCCGCCATGACGATCCAGCCTGCCTGAAGGCCTTCGCCTGCTTCTGCGGTGAGACGCGCGGCTGACACGAGCGAGCGGACCGGCTGGCCCAGAATGGCGGCAGATGAGCCGATCTGTACCGGACGGCCGTTGAATTCCATGATCATGCCGAGGTTTTCGAGGTCTGTATCCGGGCGATGCCAGGGGCCGACCACGAAACTGGAGGATGATGCGTTGTCAGCGACCACGTCTTCGAGCGAGAATTTGAAGTTCCGGTAGCGGGAATCGATGATTTCCATCGCCGGCGCCACACCATCCACGGCGGAAAGTGCTTCAGCGGCGGTGCAGGGGTAGCCCAGGGGCCGTTTCAGCAGGAAAGCAATCTCCGGTTCGACCCGGGGGTGGACGTAGTTCTTGAGCGAGATCGTATCGCCATCCTCGACCATCATCTGGTCGGTCAGGCGACCCCAGATCATGTCGTTGAGGCCCATCTGGATCATCTTGGCCCGGCTGGTGAAGCCCATTTTCATGCCGTTACGCTTTTCGCCCCGGTCAAGACGGCGCTGGATCGACGCGGACTGGATCGCGTAGGCGTCGTCGAGCGAGTATTTCGTCTTTTCGGAAAGCTGCGGGATCGACCGCGCCTTGTGCGCCGCATCGTCCACCGTCTTCGCGAGTTTGGCGATATCGACCATCTTTATTCTCCCTTGTCGGCTGCAGCGCCGTCCCGTTCTTTGATCATATCCAGAGCAACATCGACGATCATGTCTTCCTGACCGCCAACCATGCGCCGATTGCCGAGTTCGATAAGAATGTCGCGTGTATCGACGCCGTATGTTTCGGATGCCGTCTCTGCGTGACGCAGGAAGCTCGAATACACACCGGCATAGCCGAGCGACAGTGTTTCACGATCGACGCGAACCGGGCGGTCCTGCAACGGACGCACCAGTTCTTCGGCCGCATCCATCAGGCCGAACAGATCGCAGCCGTGATTAAGCCCCATCCGGTCAGCGACAGCGATGAAGATTTCAAGCGGTGCGTTACCTGCGCCCGCACCCATGCCGGCCAGCGACGCATCAATACGCGTGGCGCCGCCTTCGAGGGCTGTGATCGAGTTCGAAATCCCAAAGGACAGATTATGATGGGCGTGCATGCCGGTCTCGGTTTCAGGCTTCAGCACATCGTTGAACGCCTTGAAGCGCTCGGCGACGTCATCCATCAGCAGCGCACCGCCGGAATCGGTCACGTACACACAATGTGCGCCGTATTCTTCCATCAGTTTTGCCTGTTCGGCGAGCTTCTGGGGCGGGTTCATATGCGCCATCATCAGGAAACCGGCGACATCCATGCCGAGATTGCGGGCATATTCGATGTGCTGTTTCGAGACGTCGGCCTCGGTGCAGTGCGTTGCAACGCGGACCGACCGGGCACCTGCTTCATAGGCTTCGCGCAGGTCTTCTACCGTGCCAATGCCCGGCAGGAGGAGGGTGGCGAGCTTGGAATGTTCCAGGACGCTGGCGGCCGCTTCGATGTAATCGAGGTCGGTTTCTTTCGCGAAACCGTAATTGAACGACATCCCTGCAAGACCGTCGCCGTGCGAGACTTCGATTGCGTCCACTTTTGCATTATCGAGTGCCTTGCAGATGGCCTTGATGTGATCGAGACCATACTGATGGCGGATGGCGTGCATCCCGTCGCGCAGGGTGACATCCTGAACGTAGATCTTCTTTTCTTTATCGATTGCCATGTCGCTATCCTTAAGCCGTCGCCATGCGGCGTGCGATAACCCGCTCTGCCGTACGCATGGCAGCGGAGGTCATGATGTCGAGGTTGCCGGCGTATTTCGGCAGATAGTGGCCGGCGCCTTCAACTTCGAGGAAGATCGAGGACTTTATGCCTTCGAAATCACCGCGGCCCGGAATATGCAGCCGGTTGTTGGACCCGAACCGCTCGAACTGGACTTCCTGCTTCAGGCGGTAACCCGGCACGTAGCTCTGAACTTCGGTCACCATCTGGTTGACCGAGTCCACGATCTTCTGCTGATCGCAGTCTTCGGACAGCGTATAGACCGTATCGCGCATCACCAGCGGCGGCTCAGCCGGGTTGAGTACGATGATTGCCTTGCCCTGTTCAGCGCCACCGACGACTTCCAGGCCCTTCGACGTTGTTTCCGTGAATTCGTCGATATTGGCACGTGTACCGGGACCGGCGGACTTCGAAGAGATCGAGGCGACGATTTCGGCGTATTGCACATGGGCGACGCGATCGACTGCATGCACCATCGGGATCGTCGCCTGGCCGCCACATGTCACCATGTTGATGTTATTGGCGTCCAGGTGCTGATCCATGTTCACCACCGGCACGACATAGGGGCCGATAGCCGCCGGTGTCAGGTCGATGATGATCTTGTTGTCTTTTTCGCACAGTGCTGCGTTGTGTTTGTGCGCACCGGCAGACGTCGCGTCGAATACGACCGCGATATCTTTCCATTCGGGCATCTTCGTCAGCCCTTCGAGACCTTCATGGGTCGCGGCAAAACCGAATTTCTTGGCGCGAGCCAATCCGTCGGAGTCAGGGTCGATGCCGACCATGACACCCATTTCGAGGGCGTCGGACGTGCGCATGATTTTGATCATCAGATCGGTACCGATATTGCCGGACCCGACGATTGCGACCTTTGCTTTGCTGGCCATCTATATCCTCAATTCAAATCAGTCAGAGAAAGCGGCACGGACACTGCCGAGCCCTGAAATACGTGCTTCGATCACTTCGCCGGGGCCAATGGGCGCCATCGGACCAAGAGCACCGGTCATGATCACGTCACCGGCCAGAAGCGGCATGCCGACATCAACCATTTTGCGGGCCAGCCAGACAGCGGCGTTCAGGGGATTGCCGAGACAGGCGACGCCTGCGCCAACAGAAACCTGTTCGCCCTTGTTCTCCATGACCATGCCGCACATCCGCAGGTCCACATCGTCAAGCAGGACCGGCCGGGTGCCGAGAACGATCATGCCCGACGACGCGTTATCCGCGATTGTGTCGAGAATATTGATGTCCCAGTTTGCAATACGACTGCCGACCACTTCGATGGCGGGCAGGGCATACGCTGTCGCTGCGATCAGGTCGAGCAGGGTGATCTGATCGCCATCGAGGTCCTCGGCCAGCACAAGTGCGACTTCGGCTTCGGCCTTCGGCTGCGCGACCGATTTGAAATCGATCTCGTCGCCGTCAACAACAGCCATGTCAGCGTAGATGATACCGTAATCCGGCTGATCGACACCCAACTGCGCCTGAACAGCCTTTGCGGTCAGACCGATCTTGCGGCCAATGACCCGGCGGCCTTCATTAATCCAGTAATCGGTATTCGTCTGCTGGATTGCGTAGGCGGCATCGATGTCGCCCTTCGGGAGGACATCACGGACCGGCTTGGTGGTCTTGCCGTTTTTCCATGCGGTGCGGATACGCCGCGCCGCGTCCTTGATAGCCTGTTCTTTTTTTGTCGCCGTTTTTGCTGCCATGTGCGCCTCTTAAAGCTTGATGCAGATGTTTTTCTGCTCGGAATAGAAATTCAGTGCGTGCTGTCCGCCTTCGCGGCCAAAACCGGAAAGGCCCATGCCGCCGAACGGTGTGCGGAGATCGCGAAGGAACCAGCAATTAACCCAGTTGATACCGGCTTCCATGCCCTGCGCCACCCGATGGGCGCGCGCGAGGTTTGTTGTCCAAACCGTCGAGGCGAGACCGTATTCGGTGTCATTTGCCATCGACACCGCTTCTTCTTCGGTATCGAAGGGTGTGATGTGGCAGACCGGGCCGAAAATCTCTTCCTTCTGAACGCGGGAATCCTCGCTCAAGCCGGTGAAGATCGTCGGTTCCACGAAAGCGCCATTGTCGCGTTCGTCGCCGAACTCGGGAATGCCGCCGCCGGTGACGACGGTGGCACCAAGTTCCTTGGCGAGGTCGTAATAGCCTTTCACCTTGTCACGGTGCTCATGGCTGATCAGTGGCCCCATCTGTGTGTCAGGGTCTTCGGGGCGGCCGAGCTTCATGTCTTCGGCTTTTTCCTTCAGCGTCGCGACGAACTTGTCGAAAATCGGACGTTCGACATAAACCCGCTCCGAGCAAAGACAGACCTGTCCGCAATTCGCGAATACAGACCGGACTGTACCTTCGATCGCCGCATCGAAATCGGCGTCGGCAAAGACGATGGACGGGTTTTTGCCGCCAAGTTCGAAAGACAGCGCTTTTACGTCGTGGGATGCCGCGCGCATGATCGCGCCGCCGGTCGTCGTCTCGCCGGTGAAGGTAATCGCGTTGATACCGCGATGGGTCGTCATGAATTCGCCGGCGGAGTTTTCGCCAAAGCCGTGGACGACGCTGAACGCGCCATCGGGCATTCCAGCCTCTTTCATCACTTCGGCAAGCAAAGTCGCTGTGGTCGGTGTTTCTTCGGAAGGTTTCAGGATGACGGCATTACCGGATGCCATAGCCGGTGCAATTTTCCAGGTGGACAACAGTAGTGGGAGGTTCCACGGGCTGATGACGCCGACGACGCCATGGGGATGGCGGACTGAATAGTTGATCGCGCCGAGGCCGTCCGGCGTGTCCTGCTGATAGGCTTCGGTGCCGACCGATTTGATAAGATCTGCAAAGACCCGGAAGTTCGCCGCGCCGCGAGGGATATCAACGTGGCTGGCCAGCGAACGGGGCTTGCCGGTATCGAGCGTTTCAGCTTCGATAAATTCGTCAGAGCGGGCATCGATGCCGTCGGCAACCGCATACAGGACCTTGCAGCGCGCTTCGACCGGCATTTTTGACCAGATTTTGGCGGCCTTTTGCGCGGCGATGACCGCGTTATCGACCATTTCCTTGGTCGCTTCGTGTACGTGCGACAGCAGGGTCCCGTCGATCGGCGTGGTGTTCTCGAAAGTGTTCCCACTGGCAACGAATTCGCCACCGATAAAGTTCTTCAGCTCGCGAATATTACCTGATCCGTCTGCGGCCATTTTTCTCTCCCTGACGAATCCTGCTCCGGATCGTCGAATACGCTTATGTTCAAGGATGTGTATACGTTTTTGGGGCAGGGCAGGGGACGAGTCAAGCAAACGAAACAGGCGGGTCATAGACCCGCCTGTTTTAAGTGGTTTTGATCCCTGAGTGCCTATGCGGCACCGTGTATCTTCAGCCAGTCAGACAACCTTTTCCAGCCGTCCTTGGCCGCCGCTTCGCGGTAACTCGGGCGGTAATCGGCATGGAACGCGTGCGGCGCATCGGGATAAATTACGATTTCCACGTTCGGATTGCCCGACGCTTTGACCTTGGCCTCCATCTGCCTGACGGTATCGACCGGAATGCCGCCGTCCTTACCGCCATACAGGCCGAGGATCGGCGATTTGATCTTGCCGGCGACGTCTATCGGATGGGTTGGCGTATTGGGATTCTGGCCACGGCCGATAATGCGTCCGTACCAGGCGACACCTGCTTTGACGTTGGGATTGTGCGCGGCGTACATCCAGACAACCCGTCCGCCCCAGCAGAAGCCGGTAATGGCAAGTTTGTCGGCATCGCCGTTATTGCGGGCCGCGAATTTTACGGTCGCATCAAGGTCGGACATCACCTGTTTGTCCGGCACCTTGGCGACGACTTCGCCGATCAGCTGGCGGATTTGCTTGAAGGTGTATTTCGATGCGTCACCTTGGCGGTGATACATCTCAGGCGCGATCGCGAGATGACCCTGCTTCGCGAGGCGGCGGCAGACATCCTTGATGTGTTCGTGAACGCCGAAAATCTCCTGAACGACCAGGATGACCGGATGGTTCGTGCCCGTGGCCGGCATCGCCATGTAGCCCGGGATACTGCCGTCGCCGGTCGGGATGTTGATCATTCCGCCGCGCAGGCCGTCCATGCTGGTTTTGATCATGGATGCGCGCGCAGGGCGCACCGAAAGTGCGAGGCCGGAAGTAACAGCGGCACCGGCTACAAACATGCGGCGGGTGACGTTGGTCGCCGGCAGCATGCTTTTCAGATCGGAGGATTGCAGGATTTCGTCATTGGTGGGTGTGTTGTCTAGCGGCATGTGAAGCTCCCCTTGCTGATATGGCTTGTAACAAAACTCACGCGGAGACGAGGTGAACATCCGTTGCGGATTACCAGAATTCGCGAATCAGGCCTTAAGTTCGAATATTGCTTCGATTTCCATGCAGAACTGACGGGGAAGTTCAAACATGCCGACGGCAGATCGAGCGTGCTGGCCGGCCTTGGGACCGAACAGTTCGAAAAACAGGTCCGATGCGCCATCGATGACGGCGAACTGCCGGTCGAAGCCCGGCGCGGAATTGACCATGCCGTAGACCTTCACGACCTGCGTAATCCGGTCGAGCGAGCCAAGTTCGGCTTCGACCGAGGCGAGAATGTTGAGGGCGGTTGCGCGTGCCGCCGCGTAGGCATCCTCTTCACTGACACCCGCACCCACTTTGCCTTTTACGGTAACACCGAAATCTTCCGGTGGTGGATGCCCTGAGGTGTATAGCAGGTGTTGTGCGACGACACAGCCGGTACGGTTTGCGCTCGGATAGACAAAGGGAGACGGCAACCGGAGCCCGAGTTCGTCGAGCCGTTTTCGGATTGTCACGCGGATTCCCGCATCGGAATTTCGGCATCCGGCACCAGCGTCAGACGGCAGGGTAGCCCGCGCGTGTCTGCTGAACCTGTTACCGGGTCCCATGGCCCGTCATAGGACAGGGCAACATTAACATTGACGTCCAGCGCGCCGCGTTCCGGGCCTGGGGCTTCGGGGAGCCACCAGCCCATGCCGGTCCGGACGGTGCCGGGGCCGGTTTCTTCGGTGATCGAAACCTTCAGTTTGCAGCGACCGTCAACGCCAGGTGTTTCGACCGCGACCCAGTCGCCCTCCGCCAAGCCCGATGCAGTTGCTGTTTCCGGATTAACCTGCAGAAGCGGGAAAGGGGATACCTTCCGCGCCCATGCCTGATCCCGGTATCGGGAATGGTGATAGGTCTTTTCGCGCGCGCCCGTGATCAGCACGAACGGGTATTCCTGGCGCGTTGTCGGGTCGGCCGATTCAGCGCGTGGCGATACGTAATTCGGCAGCGGGTCGATGCCGAGCCCGTCCAGCGTTTCAGACCACAGTTCTATCTTGCCCGATGGGGTTTTGAATCCGGCTTCTTCGAAATTGCCGAGTTTGAAGTCAAATGGCGCCCAGCCGTTTTTCCTGAGGATTTTCCAGTCGATTTCGTCACCCAGCAGGTATTCGTTGAATTCCTGTTTGGTTTCCCACGGGAAAAACTTTCGCGTGTTGATGCCCCGCGCCTCAAGCCGCCGCGCGAGATCGGTGGTGAAGTCGAAATCCGAACGTGCTTCGCCCCGCGGGGCGATGACGGGGTTCGTGTAGCAGACGATCTGCGCCGATGGTTCGAGCGAAACCTCTTCCTCTTCCAGGCCGGTTGTCTTGGGCAGGACGATATCGGCGATCTCTGATGTCGGCGTCATCATGTGCGAAGCGACGACAAGAAAGTCGAGCGACTTCAGCGCAGCCATCACTTTATTCGTGTCCGGGTAGGTCACGGCGATATTGACGCCGGAGACATACATGGCGCGAACGGGATGTGGATTGCCCGTCAGGATGGCATCAAGGACGGTCGGGTTATGGGCAGATGTCTGCCATCCCTTTGGGCCGGCCCAGAGCGGAAATTGGTCGGCGCCAAGGGTTCGCTTTGCGATCTCCTGTGGCAGCGAGAATTCGGGATCATGCAGGATATCGATATAATTTCGAAATCCGCGCGGGCGTTTCACCCGAAGATTTCCGCCCGGCCGCTCGACATTGCCGGTAATGGCGACAAGGCAATGAAACGCGCGGAAGGTTTGCACGCCGTTCGAGAACGCGTCGATCCCGTGGCCCGATACAAAGCTGGACGGCCCGTCGGCATACATCCTCGCCGCTGTAACAATGTCGTCTGCGGCAATACCGGTCAGTTCGGCTGCCCGTGCAGGCGGGAATTCTGCGGCCCGTGTTTTCAGCTCCTCGAAGCCCCGCGTCCATTCACCGACGAAGTCATGATCGTAAAGATTCTCTTCGATGATGACATTGATCAGGGAAAGTCCCAGCGCGACGTCGGTCCCGGGGCGCGGGCGCATCCAGATATCCGCAATCTCGGCGGCGGGTGTCCGTGCCGGATCTATGACAATGATTTTAGCGCCATTGGCCTTCGCGCGTTTCAGCGCCATCCATTGGACGGGGTCTGCTGCGGACGGGTTGCGGCCGACAATCAGGGCGCATTTTGTATTGTCGACATCTTCACCGCCGACAATGCCGAGACCCATGATCCTGTCCGACAGGGCGCGACAGCCGCCGCACAGGTCCTGATTCATCATCCAGTTCGGTGAACCGAGCGAACGCATTAACAGCGCGACCATGGCCCCGCGGCTGAAAAACGCGCTCGATACCGCGCCGACAAGGGATTCCGGACCATGTTCTGCGCGTACTTCCAGCAAACGCTCCGCTATTTCGTCGAGCGCTTCGTCCCAGGAAATTTCTTCCCAGTTCCCCGAACCCCGCTCACCGACGCGGCGCATGGGGCTTTTGATGCGGGTTTTGCTATAGGTCAGTTCCGGCAAGGCGCGGATGCCCTTGACGCAAAATGCCCCTTTCGATCCGGGGTGATCCGGGTTCGGCCCCACATTTGCGACATGACCGCTTTCGAGCGTTACAAGCGATCCACAGCGGGTGCTGCATTCCCAGCAGGTGCTGGCATAGATACCGTCCGGTCGTTCATCTGATCTGGTCATTGGAAAAGTTTAGCGGAACCTGCCCATTCGGCAAGGTTTGGCTTCAGAATATTCCGTCGAGCCAGCCGAGTTCTGTTGCAGCTCCGACAAGGAGGCGAATGGCAAGAAGGGTCAACAGGATACGGAACACCTGGCGGAAAAGTTTTTCCGGGATTTTGTTGAGCGCATGCTGCCCGAGCCAGGTGCCCAGAACGGTGCCACAGATCATCAGGGCGATCAGAGGCAGATACGCGCCGACCGCCATGCCCACGACCCCGAATGCGACAAGCTTCGTGATATGAGAGATCGCCATGAGGGTCGCCATGGTCGAGACATGGATACGCCGGTCGGAGCTCGCATGGGCGATGAAGGGTGACAGAAATGTTCCTGTTGCGCTGACGAAAATACCAAGGAACGTGGCGGCAGCGCCTAGAATGCCGAAGCGCAGTCGTTCGGGGCCGCCGGCGCCGAGGCGCGGTGTCCACATCACGATCAGGATGAAAATCCCGAGGATGCCCTGGAGCAGCTCTGACGGAAGTGTGACGAATATCTGCGCGCCGGCAAAGGCGCCGATACACGAACCGATGGCAAATGGCACGATGAGTGTTTTTTTCACATAGCGCCACATCATGAAGGTCCGACTCGATCCCGCGCCGAGTTGGATAAAAGTATGCATCGGTATCAGCACAGCGAGCGGAAAGAAAAACGTCATGATTGCAAGCAGCATCAGCCCGCCCGCGGTGCCCGTAACCGTTCCGAGGAAAGTCGTTATGGTTGCTGCAATAACCAGACCGATGGTGAGCCAGAGGCCTGTGTCCGGGACGCCGAGAAAACTTTCCGTCATATGTAGCCGGCGTTTTCGGCGGCGCTCCACAACAGGCGGATCGAAAGAAGAATGAGGACAACCTGGAATACGCGGCGGAACAGTGCTTCTTCCATGACGTCGAGAAGTTTGAACCCGATCCAGTTACCGAGGAAACCTGACGTGACCATGGCAGCCATCAGCGGCAGGTAATCGAAAAATTCGAAACCCAGTACCGCAAACACGATTACCTTCAGTCCGTGAATGAACATCATGATGCAGGAATGCGTCGCAACGAAAACACGACGGTCATCGCTGACGCCGCGCACCCAGGGGGCAAGGATGGTGCCGGTCGCACCGATGAACATTGAAATGAAGGCACCGACAAGGCCCAGCCCGAAGAAGCGCTTCTGGGTCGGCATACCCGCTGTGATCTTGGGCGAGAAGCAGACATACAGCATGAACACGCCGAGGATCGTTTGAAGCAGCGATAGCGGAATGGATACGACGATGCGCCCGCCGATGGCCGATCCGAGTACCGCGCCGATCGCAAACGGAATGATGGCCTGTTTCATGACCAGTCGATGCGCAATAATCGTGCGGGTGACGTTTGATCCCGCCTGCACGACCCCATGAATTGGAACGAGGGCGACCGGCGGAAAGACAGTGGCCATAAACCCGATCAGCAAAACACCGCCACCGAGACCGGCGACAACGCCGAATGCGGCGGTGAAGCAGGCAAGGACCGTGAACAAAATGAACATCCAGCCGTCGATTTCCGGTGTGATAGAGAGAAATTCGATCATCCGATAACCTCGGTTCCGGCTTCAAAAAGCAGACGCAGCGCAAGCACGGTCAGGACCAGATTAAAACCGCGCCGGAAGACACTCTCCGCCATCCAGTTCAGGATGAATTTTCCCGACCACGTGCCGATAACCCCAAACAGGATCATCAGCCCCATAAGCGGAACGTATGGCCCGAACGCAAACCCGAGGAAACCGAAGGCGAGGATCTTCACGCCGTGCTGCCATGACATGAAGGCCGCATGCGTTGCGACCGTCATCATCCGGTCGGTGGTGGATGCTTTGATAAAAGGTGCGATCAACGGGCCGGTCGCACCGGCGAACATCGTCGCAAACGAGGCCACGGCACCAACGACGGCAAATCGGATTCTGGAAGGCTCCATTGCCTTCATCTTCGGTCCCCAGACGGCATACAGGACGAATATTCCGATGATTCCCTGAAGCAGGTATTTCGGAAGGGCGAAGACGATCTGTCCGCCGACCGCCGCGCCGATCAGCGTGCCGATCACGAATGTCGGCATCCAGCGAAACAGGATATTGCGCCACATCATTGTCGCCCGGAAAAAATTCGACCCGACCTGGACGACCGCATGCACCGGAATGATTGCAAGCGGCGGCATTGTCGATGCCATCACCGCGACAAGCGCTGCACCTCCGCCGAGCCCGAACGCGGCCGAGACGGCAGAGGTGAAGAAGCTAAGAAGGCACAGGGCGAGGAAGGACCATTCGGTAACCCCCGGCGCGCTTGCCAGAATGTCATGGATAACGGACATGTGAATGTCCCCTTTATACCTTCATCGCGACGGAGGAAAGGGAATCGCGTCGGATGAGCCGTCTACGCCCTTTTCCCGGCTGCCCTGATGGCTTAAACCAGATCGCAAGAGGGAGATATCAGCATGCCAGAATCTATCGGCCCGTTGTCGGGCGTTACCGTTGTCGATCTGACCCGCGTTCTTGCGGGCCCCACCTGCACGCAGATGCTGGGTGACCTTGGTGCCGACGTGATCAAGATTGAGCGGCCGGGCGCTGGCGATGATACGCGTAAATTTGCGCCGCCGTTTGTTAAAGACGATGCGGGCAACGAGACGACTGAAAGTTCCTATTACATGGGAGCCAATCGCAACAAGCGGTCGGTTGGTCTTGATATATCGAAGCCGGAAGGGGCGGAACTTGTTCGCCGGATGGCGATGGATGCGGACGCGCTTGTCGAGAATTTCAAGACGGGCAATCTTGCGCGATACAAACTTGCCTATGACGACCTGAAGGATGGCAATCCGAAGCTTGTCTATTGCTCGGTTACCGGATTCGGTCAGACCGGTCCCTACGCCCCGCGGCCGGGATACGATTTTCTGGTCCAGGGTATGGGTGGGCTTATGTCGATCACGGGTGAGCCCGAAGGGGAGCCCCAGAAGGTGGGCGTGCCCATCGCCGATATCATGGCCGGCATGTATGCCAGTGTTTCGGTCAACGCGGCACTCCGCCATGCGGCGGTTACCGGGCAGGGCCAGTATATCGATATCGGTATGATGGACACGACGGTCGCGATGCTCGCGAATGCCGGCATGAATTACATACATGGCGACATGCTGGGGCGGCTCGGTAACGCGCATCCGAATATTGTTCCTTACCAGCCGTTTCAGACGTCCGACGGCTATATCATCGTCGCCATCGGCAATGATACGCAGTTCGCACGGTTCTGCGAGATGGCCGATTGCACGCACCTTGCGGAAAACCCCGACTTCGCCACGAATGCGTCGCGTGTTGGTAACCGGGATGCACTGGTGCCGCTATTGGCGGATATATTTGCCCAGCGGTCTTCCGAGGATTGGCTGTCGGGACTGGAAGAAAACAAGATTGGCTGTGGTCCGATCAATAATCTTCAACAGGTATTCGATGACCCTCATGTGAAGGCGCGTGAAATGGTGGTCAACGTTCCGCACCCGCTGACCGGAGACGGTGGCGCGGCTCTGATCGCCAGCCCGATGAAGTTCAGCGACACACCTGTGACTTACCGGCATGCGCCGCCGCTGCTCGGGCAGCATACCGAGGAAGTGCTGCGCGAAAAACTGAGCCTGTCTGATGATGATCTTGCAGCGCTGCGCGACAAAGAGGTGATCTGAGGAAACGCCGGGTATCCTGATGGACCGGTCCAGGCTCATATCGCTGGGGCTGTTGTTCTATTGCGGGATCGGCTGGGGTGCCGCTGTCGCGATTGCGAAGATCGCGACGACCGGAGGTGTGCACCCGCTTGGTTACGTTTTCTGGGTTGCGATTATCGCAGCGCTGATACTGACCGGAATATGCGTTCTGCGCGGGACATATCCCGGGGGCACAAAGCAACACCTGCGGTACTACGTAATCATCGGGGGGCTGCGTATCGTCTGTGCCAATGTCGTTTGGTACACGACCGTAAAGTATGTCCCTGCCGGTGCTCTCGCGGTTGTTCTAGGCCTGACCCCCATTTTCACCTACGCGATCAGCCTGATGTTGCGCTTGGAGCATTTTGCGGCTTTGCGGGCAGGGGGGCTCAGCCTTGGGTTTGTCGGTGTCGTCTTTTTTGTGGCACCCCGTGAAAGCCTTCCTGACCCCTCGATGATTCCATGGCTGCTTTTCGGCCTGCTCGCGCCATTGACGTATTCGCTGGCGAATATCCTGATCGAAAGGCTGCGTCCGGATACCGGGAATTCATTGTCCCTGACCACCGGGATGGTCTGGTTCGGTGCGATTGTCATGTTGCCGGTGAGTCTGTTGACCGGTGCGTTTCATGTGCCGTCTTATCCGCCGAGTGCGCCGGACCTCGCAGTGTTCGGACATGCCGTCATCTCCGGGTTTGCGTTCTTTGCGCTATTTGAAATGATCCGGCTCTCGGGACCGACCTATGCGTCGCAGTTGAACTATGTTGTGACGCTGACAGGCGTGCTGTCAGGAATAGCATTCGTTGGTGAAGCACCGACCTGGTGGATGTGGGCAGGGACGGCCTGTGTCCTGTCGGGGGTTGCGCTCGTCAACAAACGGCAGGCGGTAAATGGCTAAACCACCCCCCACGGAACTGGTCAAATCGCTTTCGGATTCCGAACGTGCCAAATCGCTTCGGGAAACCCTAGAACGTGCGCCGGATCGTTCGGCGCTGCGCGTGTTCGGGTACGGGTCCCTGATGTGGAATCCCTGCTTTGACGTTATTGAACGGCGTAAAAGCAAACTGCATGGCTACCATCGAGACCTGTCGATCTGGTCGGTGTTTGCGCGAGGGACACCCGATTGCCCGGGGCTGGGCTTTGGGCTGGAAGAAATACCCGGAACCCTGTGCGAGGGGATCGTTTTCACGCTGCCACAGATGACGACGGCGGCTGACTTGATGCCACTATGGGAACGCGAAATGTGGACGGGGAGTTATTCCGCCGAATGGGTCTCCGTATCCATCGATGGTGCGGATGTTGCCGCGCTGACATTCGTGGTGTTGCCGGATCATTTTCAATATGCGGGCGGTCTGTCTCTGGCGGAAAAGGCGGGGTATGTCGCAGCGGCGTCCGGTAAATACGGTGCTTGTTATGACTATGTCGCGGACACGGTCAGTGAGATGAAAAAGCAAGGTATAGAAGACCCGGATCTTGATGAGCTGTTGGCAGCCGTAGAGCGTATCCAGGCAGAATGACCCTCTTGCGTCCGACGGTGCGCCATGCCCAACTATACCCGTGTATTAAAAAAGGGAGAGACCCATGACCGATACGGAAATCGGCTACATCGATTACTCTGAAATGAACGTCGACAAGAATGCCAGCTATGACAGTCTGAAAGGCCGCGTTGTGATCATCACCGGCGCCGGTCAGGCGATTGGGCGGGGATACGCGCACTACTTTTCCGCACAGGGTGCGGTCCCGGTGATCGCAGATATAAACGGCGACAATGCGGAAAATGTTAAGCGCGAGGTCGAGGCCAAGGGAGGCAAAGCCCTTGCCGTGCAGGTAGATGTCGCAGATGAGGCGTCTGCGATTGCGATGGTCGACGCGGCCATGTCGGCATTCGGACGCGTTGATACTCTGATCAATAACGCCGCTATTTTTTCGCAGATCACGATGGCACCGTTCTGGGAACTGCCGGTCGACGAATGGAAGCGCGCAGTGGACGTGAATGTGAATGGCGCCTTCCTGTGTTCGCGGGCGGCCGTAAAGCCGATGATCGAGGCTAAATGGGGACGGATCATAAACGTCTCGTCCGGTACGATGATGATGGGACGCCCCAACTACCTGCACTACATCACGACCAAGGCCGCGATGATCGGTATGACCCGGTCAATGGCGCGCGAGTGCGGTAAATACGGGATCACGGTAAATACCTTCTGGCCGGGAGTGATGCAGACGGAGGTCGAGCGTCCGTCAGTGCCGCGTGAGATGTTCGAGAAGATGACGTCAACCCAGGCGCTTCCCCGGCAGGGGACCATTCACGACCTTGCGAAGGCAATGATGTTCCTGTGCTCGGACGAAGCGGCTTATATCACTGGTCAGGGAATGATTGTGGATGGCGGACAGAATTTCATCTGATGCAGAAGCGCCGGCCAGTTGGTCGTCCTATTATGAAAAGACCGGTGAGCGACCGCCGCGTCCAACACTTTTAAAGGCGCTTGATGCTTTCGCCGTCGAAGGAATGCCGTCCGGTGGGTTGGCGGTAGATCTGGGCTGCGGTTCGGGCCGCGATACGATCGAGATATTACGACGTGGCTGGCCGGTGCTTGCTGTTGATGCCGAGCCCGACGCAATCGACAAGCTTCGTACGCGCTCCGATCTGCCGGATGGGTGCGAGATTGAAACGCTGGTATCCCGATATGAGGAAATGGCTTTGCCGCCATGCGACTTGATCAATGCCGGGTTTTCACTTCCGCTTTGCCCGGCGGCGGCCTTTCCGGATGTCTGGCGGAAAATAGTCAGCGCGTTGTGCTCGGGCGGTCGCTTTTCCGGCCAGCTTTATGGTGATCGGGACGACTGGGCGGAGCGGCCGGGCATGACCTGTCTGTCGCATGGGCAGGTGGTCGAACTTCTGGAACCTTTCGACGTTGAGCTTCTCGAAGAAGAAGAGGACGTTTCCGTCACGCCTCGCGGTGTTCAGAAACATTGGCATATCTTCCACATTGTCGCGAGGAAAAGATGAAGGGACATAACGCCGGTCATGAGACATTGCGCGCGGAAATCGCCGCCTGCACGCGGATCATGAACATGGACGGGCTGATCGACTATTCGGGGCATGTCAGCGCGCGTCTGCCGGACGGAGCGGGCCTGCTCATTCAGTCATTTGATGATTCCCGTGCGGCGCTGGAACCGGAGGACCTGCTGGTCTGCGATTTCGACGGCACCGTTCTGGATGGTGCGGCAAACAAGAAGCCGCCCCGCGAAATTTTTATCCATACAGAGATCATGCGGGCGCGGCCCGACGTGAATTCCATAGGCCACTTTCATCCTGAAACGGCAACAATGTTCACGTTGGTGGAGGACCGCCCGCTGATCCCGGTAAAAAACCATGCAGCACGGTGGATGGATGGAATTCCGGTTCATCCTGACCCGGGGCACATCAATTCGGTCTCGTCGGGAAAGTCGCTATCAGCAACACTCGGACCTCATCATGCGGCGCTTATTCGTGCCCATGGTGTCGTCGTAACCGCGGAAAGCGTGCCCGCGCTTCTCGTGGATTCAGTGCACTTCGAGGAAAATGCGAAAACACTGTTTCATGCGGCGGCGCTCGGAACAGTCAGAGGATTGTCACGCGACGAAATGACATCGTTTATGGAACGGTTCAATCGCACAGCGCATGTCGAGAAGCTTTGGAAGTATTATCTCGGGCGTGGCGTAGATGAGGGCAAAGTGCCGGGCGAATGGCTTCCGGCCCTTGGGGTGCGGTAATCATAAATCGTATATCGGCGACAAGGTCACTGATGACGAAAAGAAGATACGTTTAGTTAATTGGTAAATTTGTATTATCTTCGTGGTGCAAGCTGCTGCTTGGGTTGCAACGGATCATTCGCCGCAGAGGTTTTAACATCGCATGAAGGTCGTCGTTCCCGATGGTGATGTATGGGGTGTGAGACGCCGGGCGGCATTAGGGTTTGTCCCACTAGCGGTATTGGCACTGAGTGTTGTTATGACACTTGCTGGTTTTCGTCTGTTAGACGGGGTTGTCCGGCACGACCAGATATCAAGTTTCAATCTGCTTGCGGTCCGCCAGGTCTCGACGCTGCAGCAGAATCTCGACCGTAATATAGAAACCGTCTATGCCCTCGGTGGTTTGTTCGATGCGTCCGAGAGCGTTTCGCGCAGAGAGTTCGGTGTATTCAGCGAACAAATGCTGTCTCGTGCGAGCGGCGTACAGGCTTTGTCCTGGAATCCTCTGATCAAACCCGGACAACTGGATGACGTCAAACGGTTGGCGCGACTGGATGGCCTCGACAACTTCGATTTTTTCCAGAGCGGTCCTGACGGAAAACCTGAATCGCTGACTGCGCGGTCCGACTATGTAGCGGTCCTGTATATTGAGCCATACGGGAAAAATCGTAAGGCGCTGGGTTATGATGTCGGGTCGGACCCAATCCGCCGTGACGCGCTGAACCAGGCACGGGATACCGGGAGAGCCCTTTCTTCGGGCCCGGTCAAGCTGGTGCAAAGCCTGGAAAATGAATTCGGGTTCCTGATCTTCCGCCCCGTGTATTTCAATGGCCGGTCACCTGAAACTGTAGAAGACAGACGGCGACTGATCCAAGGTTTCGTGGTCGGGGTCTATAATGTTTCGTCTATCCTCGCCGGCGCGCTTGACGCCGCGATCCCCGCGAGAACACGGGTAACGATATTTGATGGCGAGGGTGATGTTGGTTCTTTGACACCGGTTTTCGATACTCAGGGTCCCCATGTCGGCAGCTCACAGGGGCGTCCGGTGAGGATAGACGGCGCGTTCGTTCATACGGCCCAATTGACCCTGCCAATGCGCACCTGGACCGTTGTTGTTCGGCCGTCGGAAAATTTTTCCAGTCCGATCGAACGAGCGGCTGAGTACATGTTTCTAGTTGCCGGTCTGGCGGGCTCACTGCTTGTTTACGGGCTCCTTGTTTCGAGCCGTATGCGAAACACCATGATTGAGTGGAATGTCGAAAACCGCACCCGTGAGCTTGCGGCCGAGATTGTCGAGCGAAAGGCGGCTGAGGCCGCGCTCAAGCGAAGTGAACGGACTTACGCGAAACTGACGGAGATGGCTCCCGTCGGTATTCTGATATTCAAGGATCGAAAGGTCGATCAGGCCAACCTTGCCGCATCGCGTCTGTTGGGGGCAGCGTCCCCTCAGGAACTTATCGGCCGAAGTCGACTTGAGTTCCTCAGGCCGGAAGATGTTGATGGCGCTACGCGGCGCTGGGAACTTGTTAAGGAAGGGCGGGACCTGCCGGTCTGGGAAGTGGAGACAGTGAGGCTCGATGGGGTATCGTTTCCGTCGCTTATTCGCACGGAGCAGGTGAACATCGACGGGCATATCTACGCAATTGTTGTTTTGGAAGATGTCTCCTTGGTCAGGCGGGCGGCGCAGGCGATCAAGGACAGTGAAGAAAAATACCGCTCGCTGATCGAGTTTTTCCCACAGGGCGTTCTTTTGACTGAAAAGGGAAACATCACGCAGATCAACCCGGCCGGGCTCAGGCTTTATGGCGCCGAGACGGAAGCCGACATTCTGGGGCGCGACTGGATATCGCTCGTCGAAGAGTCCCATCGCGACAGAATGTCCCAACGCCGCCAAATGATGTCGGAAGGGAACAGAGTTGAATCTACAGAACTCGAATTATTAAGGCTTGATGGCACATCATTCTGGGTCCGAGCGCAGGCCATGCCCGTAGATGTATCCGGAAAAATATTCTACATGACCGTGTTCGCTGACATAACAGACAGAAAACTGGCCGACCAGGAGATCCAGCGGGCGACCAGAGAACTGGTAAGGTCGAATAACGACCTGGCGCAGTTTGCGTATGTTGCGTCGCATGACCTGAAAGAGCCGCTGCGTATGGTGTCCAGTTATTGTGGACTCATCGCCGACCGCTATGCCGACAAGTTGGACGAAAACGGTCAGAAATTCATTTTCTACGCGACAGATGGCGCCAAGAGGATGCAGGCATTGATTGACGACCTGTTGCTGTATTCAAGGGTGGGGCGCGGGGGAGAAACGGAGGAGCATGTGGATCTGAGCGGGGTTGTCGGGGATGTGTTGAATGTGCTGTCTGAAAGAATTGCAGAATCCGGGGCGACCATCACTGTTGGCGGGCTACCGGTCGTCGCTGGGTTTCGAACCGAACTGTTCAGATTGTTCCAGAATTTACTGAGCAATGCGATCAAGTTCAGATCCGATGCGCCGCTAAAGATAGAGATCAATTGTCGGGAAGACGATGCCGGCGCCACGATTTTGGTCGCAGATAACGGTATTGGAGTAATGCCAGAGCACCGGGATAAAATTTTCGGGGTTTTTCAGCGCCTCCACAGGCGGGAGCTATACGAAGGCACGGGTATCGGTCTGGCGATCTGCGTAAAGATAGTCGAGCAGATGGGAGGAGATATAACTATCGAAGGGAACGAAGGGGGCGGCAGTATTTTCGTCTTCACTTTACCGCACAGCCGATTGCCCGGCAGACAGGTGCTCGACTGAATTGACGTCAGTCCGACTGGAGCGGGTGAAGGGAATCGAACCCTCGTCGTAAGCTTGGGAAGCTTCTGCTCTGCCATTGAGCTACACCCGCGCGCCGCGCAGTCTACGC